>Ga0073928_10000375_pt1 | contig 106172 bp, 117 predicted proteins | sample PaiPotPPA55metaG_FD_76969 | JGI IMG/M metagenome (GOLD analysis project Ga0073928, IMG submission 76969) | Iron sulfur acid spring bacterial and archeal communities from Banff, Canada, to study Microbial Dark Matter (Phase II) - Paint Pots PPA... ... | reverse complement strand
GGATGTGACGGGCGTGGCGGAGTTGCCGGCGGGCACGGAGATGGTGATGCCGGGCGACAACGTGAGTCTGGTGATCGAGTTGATCACGCCGGTGGCAATGGAAAAAGGCCTGCGCTTCGCCATTCGCGAAGGCGGGCATACGGTAGGCGCCGGAACGATCAGCGAGATTGTGCAGTAGTAAGGAAAAGACAGGCGGAGCTTCGCTCCGCTGGACAGCCGAGGGCGGCAGTCCCCACAGAAGCAACACAGCGCGGCTTGCCTCCTGCCGCAAGTTCTTTCCTTCCGCCGAGGCGGGAGGGGTTAGAGAGAGTGAAACGTGATTGGAAAAGAAAGAATTCGAATCCGGTTGAAAGCGTACGACTACCGCATCCTCGACCAGTCGACCGGCGAGATCGTGGAAACGGCGCGGCGCACCGGAGCGCAGATCGCGGGTCCGATTCCATTGCCCACGATGAAGAACAAGTACTGCGTGCTGCGTTCACCGCACGTGGATAAGAAGTCGCGGGAGCAATTCGAGATTCGCACCCACAAGCGCCTGCTCGACATTCTCGAGCCGACGCAGCAGACGGTGGACGCGCTGATGAAGCTCGACCTGCCCGCGGGCGTGGATGTCGAGATTAAGGCATTCGGGAAAGAGCATAAGTAGGTTATGTGGGGGACAGCCGCCCTCGGCTCCGGGCGGAGCGAAGCTCCGCTGCTTTCGCGGGCGAGGGCGCCGCGCCACAGTGCCAGCCAATAGCCGGCGCTAACTGCGACGAGCCAAGCTGGGTGGAGAGGAAGATGGCGATTAAGATTACCGGCATTCTGGGCAAGAAAGTCGGCATGACGCAACTGTTTGACTCGAAGGGGGATGTGCGCCCTGTCACGGTGTTGCAGGCTGGCCCTTGCGTGGTGACGCAACACAAGCTCGCGGTGAAAGACGGTTACGAAGCGGCCCAGATCGGCCTGGTGGAATTTGTGAAGGAGTCGCGGCTGACCAAACCGGCGCGCGGACACCTGGCCAAAAATAATCTTCCTCCGGTGAAGTTCATGCGGGAAGTGCCGCTCGAAAGCGACGGAGATGGAGAGAGCGCGGTGAAGGTCGGCGACCGCGTGCTGGTCGAGATTTTTGAAGGCGAAAAGTTTGTCGACATTGTCGGAGTCAGCAAGGGAAAAGGCTTTCAGGGCGTGGTCAAGCGGCATCACTTCGGCGGCGGTCCCAAGTCGCACGGGTCGATGTTCCAAATCACGGGTTCGATTGGATCTTCGGCATTTCCTTCGCGCGTGTTCAAGGGGATGCGCATGTCGGGACACATGGGCCATTCCCGCGTGACGCAGCGCAATTTGCGCGTGCTGGGCGTGGATAAAGACGAGAACTTGCTGGTCGTGGAAGGCAGTGTGCCGGGGCCGCAGGGCGGGTATATCGTCATCACCAAAGCGAAGAAGCCGCCCAGAGAGCGGCGCGGATTTGCGGGTTCGGCAACGGTCGATCCGCTGAAGGCGGCGAAAAGAGCGGCGAAGAAGGCTTAGTGGTAGCGCGGGCGCCCTCGCCCGCGTGCGTGTGGCAGGCAAGAGTCGCGGACGAGGGCGTCCGCGCTACACGAGAAGCAATATGGCAACGATTGATATTCACAATTTGAGCGGCGCCAAGGTTGGAACTTTCGACCTTGCCGACGAGATTTTCGGTGCAGTGAATGAAGATCTGCTCTGGGAGGCGGTGAAACACTACCGCGCCGGGCAGCACCGCGGCACGCACGCCACTAAAGCCCGCTGGCAGGTTTCCGGTTCGGGCAAAAAGCTGTGGAAGCAGAAGGGCACCGGACGCGCCCGCATCGGCTCGATCCGTTCGCCACTCTGGCGGCACGGCGGCACAGTTCACGGTCCGGTGCCGCGCTCCTACGACTATGCGTTTCCGCGCAAGAAGCTTCTGGGTGCGCTGCGCTCGGCGCTGGCGGCGAAGTTTGCCGACGGCAAGCTGACGATTGTGAATGCCTTCGAGTTGAAAGATGCAAAGACGAAGGCGTTCCGCGAAGCGCTCGACGCTCTGAAAGTGGAATCGACGGTCTTGATTGTGGAATCGCCTAACGCCGCGAATCGCAACCTGGAGTTGAGCTCGCGAAACATCAAGGGTCTTGAGCTGGTTCCGGGCAACGAGGTTCATCCCTATCACCTGTTGCGTTACGATCGCGTGATTTTTTCGCATCCGGCCATTGAGAAGTTGCAGATTACGCTGAAAGATAGCTTGCCCAAGCGGCACCGCCAGGCGGCGAAGGAAGACGAAGGCGCAAAGAAGGCGTCGGCGGCTCCCCGCAAGCGCACACGGCACGAAAAAGCGGCGGAGGTGGCCTGATGAAATCCGCGTACCAGATCATTCGCCGTCCGGTGATTACAGAAAAAGGGTTGGCGATCAAGGAAAACCAGAACACGCTGGTCTTCCAGGTTGCGCCCAAGGCGACCAAAACGGAAATCAAGCAGGCGGTGCAGACGATTTTCAAGGTGAAAGTGTTCTCCGTGCGCACTGCAACGTATCCGGGAAAAGAACGGCGGCGGGGCAAGTTTGCCGGCTACCGTCCCGACTGGAAAAAAGCGTATGTTCGGCTGCGGGCCGGCGAGAAGATGCCGGAGTACGCGCAGAATTTGTAGGGGGCGGTTCTGGCAAAATCAGGTTCCTTCGGGGGGTCGCTTCGCGAACCGTCGGAATGACATAGGTTTGGATTTGAGCTAAGAGCTAACGGCTAAAAGCTAAGGGCTGATTTTTATGGCGATCAAAACATACCGACCGACAACCCAGACGTTGCGCTATCGCACGACGATCGTCAACGATGATATTACGACGCGGCATCCACATAAACCCCTGATCGAGCCCAAGCCACGGACTGGCGGGCGCCGCAACTCGGGCGACATGACGATGCGGTTCATTGGGGGCGGACATAAGCGCAAGCTGCGCATCATCGATTTCAAGCGCGACAAGACTGGGATTCCGGCTACCGTAGTGAGCATTGAATACGATCCCAATCGTTCGCCGCGCATTGCGCTGCTGGCGTATGCCGACGGAGAAAAGCGCTACATCATTCAGCCGGAAGGGTTGAAGGTTGGCCAGAAAGTGGTCAGCGGGCCTGAGGCGGACATTCTGGTGGGTAATGCTCTGCCACTGCGGAATATTCCTCCCGGAACGCAAATCCACAACCTGGAGCTGAAGCCGGGCAAAGGCGGACAGATGGTCCGCTCGGCGGGCGGAGCGGCGCAGTTGGTGGCCAAGGAAGAAGAATATGCCCTGGTCAAGCTGCCTTCGGGCGAGACCCGCAAGATTTCGCAGGATTGCATGGCGACAATTGGACAGGTGGGGAATCTCGATCACGAGAACGTCACCATCGGCAAGGCGGGACGCTCGCGCTGGCTGGGCAAGCGTCCGCACAATCGCGGCGTATCGATGAACCCCGTCGACCATCCGCATGGAGGTGGGGAAGGAAAGACATCGGGCGGCAGGCATCCCGTGACACCGTGGGGCCAGCCGACGCGCGGGTACAAAACACGTAACAATAAGCGGACGGATAAGTTCATTGTGAACCGGCGGACGAAGTGACGCCGCTTAGCGAGTGTTAGTCCGCTGGCGTCATCCTGAGCATTTGTTTGCGAATGATCGGGCGCTGGCGGCAAGCCGGTTCCTCCGGTTCGCTCGCGAACCGTCGGAATGACAAGACTTTGAGGGTAAGAGAAAATTTATGGCACGTTCAACCAAAAAGGGCGCGTTCGTAGATGGCTTCCTGATGTCGAGGGTTGAAGCCATGAATTCGCGTAACGAAAAGAAAGTTCTGCGCACATGGTCGCGGCGCTCCACCGTGGTTCCCGAAATGGTGGGGCACACCATCGCGGTGCACAACGGCAAAAAGTTTATTCCGGTGTACGTCACCGAGAACATGGTGGGGCACAAGCTAGGCGAGTTCAGCTTCACGCGCAACTTCAAGGGCCACTCCATGCGAGCAGCGACGGAAGTGGCGGCGAAGCCGGCGGGCATTCCGGGCGGTCCGGGAGCGATCACTCCTTCGGCCCCGGCATCGGCGCCGCCAAAGGCATAAGGGGAAACGCGAATGGAATTTCGAGCGGAAATGCGTTACTTGCGAGTCTCGCCGCAGAAGGCGCGCCTGGTGCTGGAATTGATCAAGGGGCGCAAAGTGGAAGAGGCGCGCAACACGCTGTTGTTTACCAAGAAGCGCGTCGCGGCCAGTATAGGGAAGCTGCTGCAGTCAGCGCTCGACAATGCAAATTTTTTGAGCGCCGAAAAGAACTTGGACGTTGATATTGACAATTTGTACGTGAAGAACGCTATCGCCAACGACGGGCCGCGCATGAAGCGGATTCGTCCGGCGCCGCAGGGAAGAGCGTTTCGCTACGTGCGGCGCATCGCGCATATCACGCTGGTGCTGGCTGAGCGCGGTAATGGCGCGGCTCATCCTTCGGGTGAGACGCGGACGGCCGCACGCGCCGCGGCCCCGGCGAAACGACGAACTCCAGCGGCGAAGAAGGCGGCAGGCGGTGCAAAGAAGAAGAAGGCGGCTGTGAAGTGATCGCCGTTTAGCGCGGCGTTTGAGCCTCGCTGGCGTCATCCTGAGCGTTCTTTGCGAGGGATCTCAGCAACCGCAGGTTCCTCACTCGCGCTTTGCGCGTGTTCGGAATGACAAAGTTCTAGGCGGTTGATGTTTGAAGGGGTTGATTAGGAGAAGCAATGGGACAAAAAGTCCATCCTTACGGGTTTCGGCTCGGCTACACCAAGCCGTGGAAGTCACGCTGGTTTGTGGAGCGGGACTACGACAAGCTGTTGTTTGAAGACATTAAGCTGAAGAGCGAGTTGAAAGACAAGCTCAAGTCGGCGGGTGTGAGTGCCATTGAAATTGAGCGTCCGGGCAACAAGCTGCGCATCATTATCAAGACGGCGCGGCCTGGAATTATCATCGGGCGCAAGGGCGCGGAGATCGATAAGCTGAAGGGCGATTTGCAGAAGCGCACATCGCGCGAAGTGTTTGTCGACATCCAGGAAGTGCACAAGCCCGAGCTCGACGCGCAGCTGGTTTCAGAGGCGATTGCGTTGCAACTCGAAAAGCGGGTTGGCTTCCGCCGCGCCATGCGCAAAGCAGTGGATTCGGCGCTACGCTTCGGTTGCAAGGGGATCAAAGTGCGGGTGAGCGGACGTTTGAACGGGAACGAAATCGCGCGCTCCGAGTGGTACCTGCAGGGACGCCTGCCGTTGCATACGTTGCGGGCGGACATTGAATACGGGTTTTCCGAAGCAAGGACAACATACGGCGTGATCGGCGTGAAGTGCTGGGTGTACAAAGGCGAAATTCTCCCGGCCAAAAAACGCGAACAGCAAACCGGCGTAGGAGCGTTCTAGAGGGCCGAAAGCACTGAGCCCGTGAGCAATGAGCTAATGAGCAATGAGCAATGAGCTAAGAACAGAAGCCTGAGAGCTGACTTATGTTGATGCCAAAGAAAGTAAAGTACCGCAAGCAACAGCGCGGACGCATGACCGGCAAGGCCTGGCGCGGAAGCACACTGGCATTCGGAGATTTTGGCCTGAAAGTTCTCGAGCCCGGCTGGATCACCGACCGCCAGATCGAAGCCAGCCGTGTGGCGATGACTCGCTTCGTGAAGCGCGGGGGAAAGATTTGGATTCGCGTATTTCCCGATAAGCCGGTAACGAAGAAGCCGGCTGAAACCCGCATGGGCAAGGGCAAGGGTGCGCCCGATCACTGGGTTGCGGTAGTTCGTCCGGGGAAGATTTTGTTTGAGATGGAAGGGGTCACAATCGTGGACGCAACCGAGGCTATGCGGCTGGCTTCACACAAGCTGCCGCTGCGCACGACGCTGGTCAAGCGCGAAACGGCGCACTGAAGATCGAGAAAGACGCTGGGAACTGATTTTTATGAAATCCGACAAGATTCGCAACCTAACCGACGCCGAGCTCCAACACCAGGGGCAGGATCTCGCCGACCAGCTGTTCAAGCTGAAGTTCCAGCTGAACATGGGCCAGACCGAGAGCCTGAAGAAAATTCGCGGCTTACGCAAGGATATTGCGCGCGTCAAGACAATTTCAGGCGAGCGCGTGCGCGCCGCCGCCACGGAGAAACGCTAATGGCGCAGACCGCAACCGGAAAGTCCGCAACACCGCAGGCTGAACACGTCCAGGGACGCCGCAAGGAAGTTGTCGGGGAAGTGGTGGCGAACCGCATGTCGAAAACGATCGTGGTGCAGGTGACCCGCAAGAAGGCGCATCCTTTCTATGGCCGCGTGGTGGCGCGCAACAAGAAATTTTACGCGCACGACGAAAACAATGAGGCGCATGTGGGCGACGTCGTGCGGCTCGAGGAGACGCGTCCGCTTTCCAAATTGAAGCGCTGGAAGCTGAAAGATATTGTGCGCAAGTCCGCGCTGGTGCCTGAAATCGCATTGGAGCATGACAAGAAGTAGCCGCGTTCGGAAAACCGAGGGAGATGGAAGCTATGGCCGTGATGATGCGAAGCATGTTGGAGGTCGCCGACAACTCCGGCGCTCGCAAGCTGCAGATGATTCTGCCGCTCGGCGGTTCCACCGGGCTCAACGCCGGCTTGGGCGACATTATCACTGCGGCGGTCAAGGAAGCCGCTCCCGATGGCCAGGTGCAGAAGGGTAAAGTGGTGAAGGCGGTAATTGTGCGGACGCGCAAAGAGCATCGGCGGCGCGATGGGACTTACATCCGCTTCGACCAGAATGCGGCGGTACTGATCAATGATGCGGGCGAGCCCGTGGGGACGCGCGTCTTCGGTCCCGTGGCCCGCGAGCTGCGCGAGAAGAAATTCTTGAAGATCGTTTCGCTGGCGCCGGAAGTGATTTAGTAGTGCGTAAGCAATACCTGGTAGCGGAGAAAAGAAATTGCGAATCGAGGAATTGAGAGCAGGCAATGCGAACCGTTAGCACAGAACATAAGCGGGTGGATATCCGCCGTAACGATACCGTGAAGGTAATTACGGGGCGAGACAAGGGTAAGGAAGGACGAGTGCTGCGCGTGTTTCCCAATGATGCCAAGCTTCTCGTCGAGCATGTGATGGTGGTGAAAAAACATGTGCGCCCGAACCCCCAGCGCAATATCGCGGGTGGGATCGCCGAACAAGAGAGCCGGATTGCCATCTCGAACGTACAGTTGGTCTGCCCGACCTGTGGGCCGGTACGAATCGGACATGAAGTGCGCGGAGATCGGAAAGTCCGCGTATGCAAGAAGTGCGGAACGACGCTCGATAAGTAAGCTGCTGGCTCCTAAGCTTTTGGCTTGGGGCTTTCGATGCGGACAGCAGGAAAGAATAGTGGTCTCACGTACCGGTACACGTAGACGGCTAGAAGCTGGAAAATAAACGGCTAATGGCTTCTTACAATCCGAACACCGTGGGAGGAAGTTGAAGAGACCAGATGGCAAGAGAAAAAGAGAGAAAAGGGTCGAAAGAGTCGGCGCAGGAGCAGAAAGCTCCGGAGCAGGCGCGGCACAGCGCGAAAGAGCGTCCGCGGTTGCGGGCGCGCTTTGCCAAAGAAGTGGCGCCGGCTTTGTTGAAAGAGCTCGATCTCAAGAATGCGATGGCGGTGCCGCGCCTCAACAAGATCGTGGTCAACATGGGCATGGGCGAGGCCACGCAGAACTCTAAAATCCTCGATCCAGCGGTGAATGAATTGGGTCAAATCACCGGGCAGAAGCCGATTGTTACCAAAGCCAAGAAGTCGATTGCGGCTTTCAAAGTACGCGAAGGGCAGGCCATTGGAACGATGGTGACGCTGCGCGGCGACCGAATGTATGAATTTTTCGACAGGCTGGTGAATATAGTTCTACCACGGGTACGCGATTTTCGCGGAGTCTCCACCAAGTCGTTTGATGGCCGCGGCAACTACACGCTCGGCCTGCACGATCAGTTGATCTTTCCGGAGATTTCCTACGAGAAGGTCGACAAGATGAAAGGGATGAACGTCACAATTGTTACAACGGCGGCGAATGACAATCAGGCCCGCACTTTGTTAAAGCATCTGGGTATGCCGTTCCGCACGCAGTAAAGATGGTTTCAAAAGTTCAGAATCGAGTTCGGTAACGAAAACTCTCTAAGGATTTCATGACTACAGCGAAACGAGTGAAGGACGCGAAGATCGAAAAAAAGTTTGAGGTGGCACGGAACAATAAGGAAAAGACTCCGAAGTTTTCCTCGCGACGGCACAACCGCTGCAAGCTGTGCGGGCGGCCGCGCGCTTACCTTCGCAAGTTCGGCCTATGCCGCTTGTGTTTCCGCGGGCTGGCATTGCGCGGGGAGATTCCGGGAGTCTCGAAGTCGTCCTGGTAGCGGGACAATCGTTGGTGGTTCGCCGTTATTCGTTCGCCAACGAAGGTAGTGGCAGACCGAGGAAGAAGCCGCCGCGGGTTCTCCGCGAAATACGGAGCGAACGGGTGGCGAGAGGAGAAGCAAACGATGAGGTTGACCGATCCGGTCGCAGACATGCTGACGAGGGTGCGCAACGCGCTGCAGGCGCGGCACCAGAAGGTGGATGTTCCCGCTTCCCGCCTGAAAGTGGAGATCGCCCGCATTCTGAAGGAAGAGGGATACATCTCGAACTTCAAAGCCACGGAAGAAGAGGGTCACAAGGTCATCCGCATTTACTTGAAATACGGCGCACACAACGAAGCCGCGATTTCAAAGGCGGAGCGCGTGTCGCGCCCCGGGTGCCGGGTTTACGTGCGGCGGAGTGAGATTCCACGAGTGCTGGGTGGAATGGGAATTAACATTTTGACTACGCCGCACGGTGTCATGACCGGACGTCAGGCCCGCAAAGAAGGCGTGGGCGGCGAACTATTGTGCGAAATTTGGTAAGGAACCCGCTCCTGGCTCTTGGCCTTTGGCTTTTGGCGAAAGGCGAGACAGCAAAACTAAAAGCCAAGAGCTAAAAGCTAAGAGCTGAACCTATGTCACGAATTGGAAAAAAGCCGATTCCGATCCCCAAAGGGGTGACGGTCAAACTAGAGGGCAATACGGTACTGGTGCAGGGACCGAAGGGCAAGCTTGATACCGCCCTTCCCGCAGGCATCAAGTTTGAACAGAAGGACGGACACATTGTCGCGGTGCGAGAAAACGATTCGCAGGCGGCGGTGCACGGCCTGGCGCGGGCGCTGGTCAATAACGCCGTTGAAGGTGTCACCAAGGGCTGGACGCGCGACCTGGAAATTGTTGGCATCGGTTATCGCGCCGAAATGAAGGGCAAAGGGATGGTGGTGTTCAACTTGGGATATTCGCATCCCATCGAGTACCCGTTGCCCACCGGCGTCGAGGCCGCCGTCGATCCCAAGCAGACCAAGATCTCGCTGATCGGAATCGACCGTCAGCAGGTTGGCCAAGTGGCGGCGGAGATGCGCTCGCTGCGTCCGCCCGATCCGTACAAGAACAAGGGTGTGCGCTACGCGGGAGAGAGATTGAAGAAGAAGGTTGGAAAGACCGGAGCGAAATAGCGGCGTTTTGCGGGCGCGTGAGCGAAGCGGGAGCCCGCAGCCGCTATCCTCAACGAAGCGAAGGATCTCAGAGTAGTTGGTCAAGGAACAAAGAAATGTTTACCAAGAAATCCAAGAATCAAAAGCGCGGACACATTCACGAGCGCATTCGCAAGCGTTTGCAAGGCACGGCGGATCGCCCGCGGCTGAATGTGTACCGTTCGTTGAATCACATCTATGTGCAAGTGATCGACGATCTGCACGGCCAGACGCTGGTTTCGGCGAGTTCCGCCGAGGGCAAGAAAGAAGACCGGCGTACGGGCGGAAATGTGGCGGCGGCGAAGACCGTGGGAAAAACCATTGCCGAGCGCGCCAAGGCCAAAGGTGTGAGCAAGGTGGTATTTGACCGTGGCGGCTACATTTATCACGGACGAGTCAAGGCGCTGGCCGATGCGGCCCGCGAAGCGGGATTACAATTTTGAACAGGAGCATCTAGCATCTAGCTCTTGGCCACGCCTACCATTGGGGTGACTGGGAGCTGATAGCAGCTAGAGGCTAGAAGCTAGGAAAAATGCCAACAGTAATCAAGAAGCTCGATGCGAATTCATACCAGTTGAAGGACCAGGTAGTCTCCATCAACCGCGTCACGAAGGTAGTGAAGGGCGGAAAGAACCTTTCGTTTGCCGCGCTGGTGGTGGTGGGCGATCCGTCGGCGGCAGTCGTCGGTCATGGAGCGGGCAAAGCCAAGGAAGTTCCGCAGGCGATTCGCAAGGCGATCGAGTCGGCGAAAAAGAATTTGATCAAGGTCAATCTGACGCAGACCTCAATCCCGCACCTGATTCTTGGGCGCTATGGTTCCGGCAAAGTTTTGCTAAAGCCGGCTCCGGAGGGCACGGGAGTGATTGCCGGTGGCGCGGTGCGCGCAGTCATGACCTCGGTCGGAATCCAAAATGTGCTGACTAAATCGATTGGCACGACAAATCCCCATAACGTGATCAAGGCAACTTTTGACGCGCTGCGGCATTTGAAGAGCCGGGAAAGTGTTGCGGCCATGCGTGGAAAAGTTGCTCAGGAGTTGTAGCGAGTCTCTAGTATCGAACGATTTGAGGAATTATTTTTGAGGAATTATTGATGACGGCGAAAAAAACGAATGCGGGCGGCGGACGGATTCACCTGAAGTGGGTGCGTTCCGCGATTTGCGCCCCAGTGAAGCAGAAGCTGGTGGTAAAGGGTTTGGGATTTACCCGCCTGAATCAGGTGATCGAACGTCCGGACAATGCGGCGATTCGCGGCATGGTGGCCAAGGTGCCGCATCTGGTTGAGATTGTGTAAGAAGCTATCAGCTTTCAGCTATCGGCCCTCGGCGTAAACCGCTCGTGCCTGAAAGCTGACGACTGATGGGTTGAGAGCTTATTTATGAATCTTTCCAACATTCGAGCACCAAAGAAGGCGTCGGAGAAACGCAAGCGCGTGGGACGCGGCATGGGCTCCGGCATGGGCAAGACCTCCACTCGCGGACATAAGGGCCAGCGCTCGCGCACCGGTTCGCGGATGATCCGCGGCTTTGAGGGCGGCCAAATGCCGTTGCACCGCCGCATGCCGAAGCGTGGCTTCACCAACATCTTCCGCAAGGAATTCAACATCGTTAGCCTGGAGCGGTTGGCGGCGTTGGGCGAAGAACTACACGCATCCCCCATCACGCCCGAGGTTCTGCGCAAAGCGGGAGTGATCAAGGCAAAACATCCGGTAAAGATTCTCGGGGATGGCGAACTGAAGGTTGCCATCACCGTACACGCGCACAAATTTTCCAAGTCAGCACAGGAAAAAATCACCAAGGCAGGCGGCAAGGTTGAGGTCTTGCAGTAATGTTTGAGAAGCTCGCCAACATCTTCCGCATCCCTGACCTGCGCAAGCGGGTGCTGTTCACGCTAGCTATGCTCGCCGTCTACCGGCTAGGCGGCCATCTTCCCACTCCGGGTGTGAACTTCCTGAAGCTGGAACAGTACTTTAACCAGAACGCGGGATCGCTTCTGGGTTTCGTCGATCTATTCTCCGGCGGCAACCTTCGCCGGCTGACCATTTTTGCCTTGGGGATCATGCCGTATATCACGGCATCGATCATCCTTCAGCTTTTGACCGTGGTGTATGAGCCGCTGGCTAAGCTGCAAAAAGAAGGCGAGATGGGGCGCAAGAAGATCACGATGTGGACTCGCTACATTACGGTCATTCTCAGCGCGGTACAGTCGTTCGGCATCGCCTTCGGTCTGGAGAAAGGCGGAGACTTTGTCATTCATCCCGGCCCTGCCTTCCTCCTGATGACCATGCTGACTCTGACTGCCGGCAGCACCTTCATCATGTGGCTGGGTGAGCAGATCACCGACCGCGGCATCGGAAATGGCATGTCGCTGCTGATTTTTGCCGGTATTGTGGTGGGCCTGCCGCGCGGTGTGCAGGATCTGGTGGAAAAGGCTAAGAACGGGACTTGGGGAGCTGTTACGCCGGTGCTGATGGCCGGCCTGGTCGTGTTCATGATCGCGGTAGTGGCATTCATTGTCTACGTGGAGCGCTGCGAACGGCGCATCCCCGTGCAATATGCCAAGCGAGTGGTGGGACGCAAAGTGATGGGCGGCCAGTCCACCCACCTCCCGTTGCGCGTGAACGCGGGAGGCGTGATGCCCGTGATCTTCGCCTCCTCCATTCTTACATTGCCGCAGACCATCGGAGTCGGTCTGAAAAACAGCCGCTACTTCGGTGACATGATTCGCATGCTGGGCTGGGGCGAACCGCTCTACACGTTGTTGTATGCGATTGGCATCATTTTCTTTGCGTATTTTTACGTGTCGATCGTGTTTAATCCGAGTGAAGTTGCTGACAACATGCGCAAATATGGGGGCTTCATTCCGGGTATTCGTCCGGGAAAGCGCACCGCCGATTACATCAATGAAGTTTTGACTCGGATTACTCTGGTGGGCGCATTGTATCTGATCATCATTTCGTTCATCCCGGAATGGATGATCGCGGGCATTCACCTGAACCACCTGCCATTCTGGCTCGGGGGAACTCTGTTTGAACGGATGCCGGTATGGATGACCAACGGGCTGGGAGTGAATTTCTATTTTGGCGGAACGTCGTTGCTGATTGTGGTTGGCGTGGCCATGGATACAGTTACGCAGGTCGAGGCGCAGCTCATCATGCGCCATTACGATGGATTCACGCCGCGCAGCGGACGCATCCGCGGCCGCCGCAATTGGTCATAGGTGCGAGAAATTTTGGAGTGCGCGATTGAGGAGCAGGCATTAGGCGATAGGTCATTAGTCTTGGCACAGCTCAGACGAAAGGTTTGGAAAGTAGTGGGGTTGCTGCACCTGGAAGGTCTCCTACAAGGCTAACCGGGAACACTGTTCGGGAGGCTTTGGCCAACTCGATGGCGCAGGAAACCTCACATGATGTAGGTCCGGTGGTTTTGCTTGGGCCGCCGGGTGCTGGTAAGGGCACCCAGGCCAAACGCATCATGGAACGGTATCAGGTGCCGCAGGTGTCGACTGGAGATCTCTTGCGGTACAACGTGGCCCAAGGCACGGAACTTGGGAGGGTTGCCAAAGCCGTCATGGATCGAGGTCAGTTGGTTTCCGACGACTTGGTTTGTGAAATGGTCCGGCAAAGGCTGCAGCAGCCGGATTGCAAGCGCGGTTATGTTTTGGACGGCTTTCCGCGGACTGCGGCTCAAGCCGGATGGCTGGACGCACTGCTCGACGATAAGCTCTTTGATAACTCGCGGCCGACCCGGGCTTGGCCAATTGTGATCCGCTTGGACGTGGACTATAATCAGCTATTGCTCCGGATTACTGGACGCCGTACTTGTCCCACCTGTGGGCGGATTTATAACGTCCACTTCCAGCCACCGCGTGTCGATGAACTTTGTGACGTGGATGGGCCCCGGCTGGTAACTCGCAATGACGACAGGTTGGAAGTCATTCAGCCGCGGTTGGCGGCCTACCAGGAGCAGACTGCACCGGTGGCGGATTATTACCAGCGCACCGGAAGATTGATTTCAGTCAACGGCGATCTACCGATGGATCAGGTGACGGCCCAGATTTTCAGGATTCTTGAGGACCGTAACGCTTAGCTTTTTTTGATCGAGTATGGCGATTGTGTGCAAGTCGACGGCGGAGATTGAGCGCATGCGGCAAAGCGGCCGCATCGTGCGTCAAGTTCTGAATGAAGTGCGCGCCCTGGTAGCTCCGGGCGTCACCACAATGGACTTGGAACGAGCCGCCGAAAAGAAAATTACGGAGCTCGGTGCCAAGGCTGCGTTCAAGGGATATTACGACTATCCGTGCGTGCTATGTACGTCCGTAAACGACGAGATCGTGCACGGTATTCCGTCGGAGAGGCGGGCGCTGAAAGAAGATGACATCGTCTCGATTGATTGCGGCGTGGTGCTTGACGGATACTATGGCGACGCGGCGATCACGGTTCCGGTCAGCGACTCGGTAAAGCCGGAGCTGCGCAAACTGTTGACAGTGACCGAGGAATCGCTTTATCGCGGCATCGACCAGGTGCGCATCGGCAACTCTGTGGGTGACGTGGGGGCGGCAGTGCAGGAGCACGTGGAGGCGGCTGGATTCAGCGTGGTTCGCGAGTTTGTGGGTCATGGCATTGGAACGCGCTTGCACGAGGAACCGCAAGTACCGAACTTTGGAGCGAGGGGCCATGGCGCGAAATTGCGCGAGGGCATGGTGCTCGCGATCGAGCCCATGGTGAACTACGGCAAGCCGGGATCGCGCGTCTTGGAAGACAAGTGGACCGCTGTGACCGTCGACGGCAGTTTTAGCGCTCACTTCGAACACTGTGTCGCCGTTACGAAAGATGGGCCAATGATTTTGACGAAGTAGAGGCGTTTAGCGGCGTGAGCCTGCTGCCGAAGTCCTGAGCGGAGCGAAGGATCTCACGCCTAGACAATCTAAGGAGTCGATGAGCAAAGAAGACGCGATTGAAGTGATGGCCGTGGTGCTGGAACCGCTGCCAAATGCCATGTTCAAGGTAGAACTGGAGAATAAGCATCAGGTGCTGGCGCATGTGTCCGGTAAGATGCGCAAGAATTTTATTCGCATCCTGCCCGGCGATAAAGTCGCGGTGGAGCTTTCGCCCTACGATTTGAATCGCGGTAGAATTGTCTATCGGTACAAATGACCCGGGTTTGTGGTCTGAGGATCTCGCTGATGGCCGAACGCCACAGCTGAAAGCTGGTTTATGAAAGTACGAGCATCGGTAAAGAAAATCTGCGACAAGTGTAAAGTCATTCACCGTAAGGGCGTGGTGCGCGTAATCTGCGTCAACACGAAACACAAGCAGCGCCAGGGATGAAGAACTCTCCACTCTTAGCTTTGGCGCTTAGCTGAAGGCAAGAGCTTAGGAGCTGGAGAGCGAAATTTGCGGTTTTCACCGCTGAGGTCAAGAATTATGGCACGTATCGCAGGCGTCGATTTGCCGCGCCAGAAGCACATCAACATCGCGCTGACCTATATTTACGGCATCGGGCATCCTCGCGCCGGCAGCATTCTTGATGAGGCCAAGGTGGACGCGATGAAGAAGGTTCAGGATCTGAGCGAAGAGGAAGTCAACCGCATCCGCACCGTGATTGAGGCGCAAGGAATGGTGGAGGGCGATCTGCGCAAGGAGGTTTCGATGAACATCAAGCGGCTCATCGAAATCGGCTCGTATCGGGGATTCCGTCACCGCCGCAACCTGCCCGTCCGCGGGCAGCGAACCCATACTAACGCGCGCACCCGCAAAGGTCCGCGCAAGGGAACAGTTGCGCAGAAGAAGAAGGCGACGGCAAAAACGTAAGAAGCTTCTAGCTTCTAGCTTCCAGCTAGGAGCTAGTGGCTGGGAGCTATCATGGCAAAACCAGCAGCAGCGGGCGGCACCGCCGCACCGGACAAAAAAGGCAAGAAGAAGACGTTCAAGAAGAAGGAGCGCAAGCATGTACCGCACGGGCTGTGTTACGTGCAAGCGTCCTTCAACAACACGATTGTGACCATCACAGACATGAATGGCAACGTTCTGTCGTGGAAGAGTTCAGGGTCGCTCGGCTTCCGCGGATCGCGCAAAGGCACGCCTTTCGCCGCGCAGCAGGCAGCCTCAAACGCAGCCAATATGGCGCGCGATCATGGCGTGCGCAGCGTGGATGTTCGCGTCAGCGGCCCCGGTTCCGGCCGCGAGTCGGCGGTGCGCGCTCTGGCCTCGTCCGGTATTGAAGTTCGATCGATTCGCGACGTGACACCGATTCCGCATAATGGATGCCGTCCGCCGAAACGCAGAAGAGTCTAGGTATCAGGCTACTAGCGTCCAGCCAATCTGAGTGGTTGACTAGAGCGTAGTAGCTGGAAGCTGATTTTCGTCCGGGACGAAGGGTGAAGCCAAACCCGTAAACCGGTCATCTAAAAGGAGAACAACTTGGCCCGTTATACCGATCCAGTTTGCCGTCTATGCCGCCGCGAGGGCATGAAGCTTTTCCTCAAAGGCGCGAAATGTTTCAGCGACAAGTGTCCCATCGAGAAGCGCAACTTCGCTCCCGGACAACACGGGAAAGACCGTAAAGCCAAAATCGTTGGCTATGGACTGCAGTTGCGCGAGAAGCAAAAAGCCAAACGTATTTACTTCACGCTCGAAGGCCAGTTCCGTAATTACTTTGAGAAAGCTGCGCGGACGCGCGGAGTCACCGGCGAGTTGCTCTTGCAGCAACTCGAGCGCCGGCTGGATAACGTTGTCTTCCGTCTGGGCTTCGCGCAATCGAGGCGTCAGGCACGGCAGCTGGTGCGACACGGACATGTTGCCGTGAACAATCGCAAGGTGAACATTCCTTCTTACGAAGTAAGCGCGGGCGAGGAAATTTCCATCCGCGAGAACAGCAAGAAGCTCACGGTACTGGAATTGGCGAAGGAATTCGCCAGCCACGGCACGTTGCCCAACTGGCTGGAAGTGAATCGCGACAACTACACGGCGCGCGTGCTCTCGTTGCCCAAGCGCGAGGATATTCAGTTGCCGGTCAATGAACAGCTGATCGTTGAGTTGTACAGTAAATAAGAATTGTTCAGTTCTTGGAAATGTACCGCTACGGTTGACCGAGGAAGGTTCGGCAACTAAGAGCTAAAGGCCTAGAGCCGGTTTTTCGGTCCATATTTCGAGCCAGATCAGCCCTTTCTGATGGCGACCTGAGTTGGACCACTCAGCGAGTCAGAATCGAGCCAAACGGCCGAAGGAGAAACAAATGCTTTGGAAAGGTTTTCAGAAACCGAAACGTCTCGCAGTCGATACTTCCACCCTCACCGACAAGTACGGAATTTTCTGGGCGCAGCCCTTTGAGCGTGGCTTTGGCACCACCGTGGGCAACGCTCTGCGCCGCGTACTGTTGAGTTCGATCGAAGGCGCCGCGGTCACTGCGGTGAAGATGGAAGGCGTGCTTCACGAGTTCCAGTCGATCCCCGGCGTTGTAGAAGACGCCACCGACATCATCCTCAACCTGAAGCAGATTCCGTTCAAGCTCGCAGGCGATGCGCCGAAGGCTATCTACCTGCGCGCCGATCAGCCTGGCGTGGTTACCAGCGGCATGATCGAAGCCGACGGCGATGTCGAGGTTCTGGATAAAGATGTCTACATTGCTACTGTCAGCGAAGGCGGCAAGCTTGATATGGAAATGCGGCTGAAGCGCGGCCGCGGTTACACTTCCGCCGACAAGAATTTCGACGAAGATCTCGGCATCGGCTTCATTCCCATCGATTCCGTCCACTCGCCGGTGCGAAAGTGCAATTACACAGTCGAAGCCGCACGCCTCGGCCAGATCACCGATTACGACAAGCTGACCCTCGAAGTCTGGACCAACGGCTCGATCACCCCCGCCGATGCCATTGGCCTCTCGGCGAAGCTGATGAAGGACCACATGAACATCTTCATCAACTTCGAGGAGGAAATCGAAACTGGGACGTCGTCCTCGGATGATCGCAAGCCCGAAATTCACAACGAGAATCTGAACCGGTCCGTGGAGGAGCTTGAGCTTTCCGTACGCAGCTACAACTGCCTGAAGAACGCGAACATTCAATCGATCGGCGAGTTGGTGCAGAAGACGGAATCGGAAATGCTCAAGACCAAGAATTTCGGCCGCAAGTCGCTGAACGAAATCAAGGAGATTCTCTCCACGATGGGTTTGAGCTTGGGCATGAAGATCGACGAGCATGGCAATGCGGTGCCGGGCCCAACGTCCAATCTGGTCCTCCCTGCTTCGGCTTACGGACCGGACGATCAGCTGTAAGACTTGGTTGTCATGCTGAGGGTGGGTTCTATACCCGCCGAAGGATCTGCGTAGGAAGGGTCTGCCTACAAGGATCTGCGCAGGAAGCATCTGCGTAAAGAAGGATTTGCTTTGAAAGGGCGCGGCTTTTAGCCGCGCCGCTCAAGGCTAAGACTAAAGCGGGCTTTAGCCCCTGAGGGTTTCAGAATGCGTCACAAAGTAGCAGGTTACAAACTCGGACGGAACACTTCGCACCGGCGTTCGCTGCTGCGCAACCTGGTGACGTCCGTGATCGTAGAGGAGCGGATCGAGACGACTGTTCCCAAGGCCAAGGCTGCGCGTCCGATTGTCGAAAAGATGATCACGCTCGGCAAGCGCGGAGATTTGGCGGCGCGCCGTCTGGCCTCAGCTTACCTGATGACGGATGAGGCGGTGGTCAAGCTATTCGATACCGTGGGGCCTCGCTTCGGCGACCGCAACGGTGGATACACGCGCGTGATCCGCACCGGCTGGAATAAAGGCGACGGCGCCGACAAAGCTTTCCTCGAGCTGCTGGGGAGCGAAAAAGTGCTGGACGAAAAGCGCGAGAAGCGCGCTGAGGGTCGTGCCAAGAAGGTCGCCGAAGCCAAGAAGGCGATGGAAGAGGCCGAAGCACAAGCCGCGCACGATGGCGGCGTCGAGCCGGTCAAGGAAGAAGCGGAAGACAAAAAAGAGTAGCAAGATTGGCGTGACTCCCGGGAGCGGTGCTATGATCGCGCCTTTTCCTTTTTGTCCTCGGAGTAATCGATCGGGACCTCGGCTTGAAAGGGCGCGACTTTCCAGCCGTGCCGTAACGTTTTACCAAACCAACAGCGGCTTTAGCCGCCCACCCGTACATGTCCTCCCGCGTTCCCCGCTGGTAATCTTGCTGTAAATTGTCATTCCGATACACTCCCGTCAGGATGGGGTTTACTCGCACACAGATCGCGATTGCCGTCGGCGTTGGCGCGCTCCTGGTATTTGGATTTCTCGGCTATATCTGGTGGCTGAGCAACCAGGGACCGGTGTTGGCGCGTTCCGAAGATCACGATCCGCTTACTGGGCTCCCGGTAAGCATCCGAATGAATCCCCTGCGTGACCGTACCATCGAACACAGTGCGAATAAATTCCTTCGCGAGTTGCGCGATGGGCACTGCGACGACCTGCTCTCGGCGTGGGAACACGATTACCATAAGAAATATGCGCACTTTATTTGCGACTCTGAGGCTAAGCATCCGCTGCTTTCCTGGGAGTTAGCCGAGTGGGAGAGCACGCCGCCGCTGACGATTCTTCACTACCGCGGCAAGCGCCGTTACGGCGGCGGCCAGCCTGGCACCTACCAGGAACTGTTCACTGTCACCACCGAAAATAAAGGCGGCCAGTGGGTGGTGACAAAGTACGACGCGATGTATTGAAGAGCTTTCGGTTCCTTTCCTAGGTGCCATCCTTTATCTCGTCTCCGTGGTAAAAACTAAGAATGCCCGAACGTGCTCCGGAACGTCAGCTTTCCCCTGCGCGCAACATCTACGCCTTCGGTATTACCTCCTTTCTGAATGACACAGCCACCGAAATGGCGTATTGGGTACTGCCTGCGTTTTTGGCGTCGCTAGGAGCGGGGCCGGCGCAGTTGGGATTGATCGAGGGCGTTGCCGAAAGCGTGGCGTCGTTTGCCAAGCTTTTCTCCGGATATCTTACCGACCACATTCATCGGCGCAAGCCTGTCGTGGTCTCCGGATATCTTGTCGCCAACGCGGTTAAACCCTTGCTCGCAATCGTTACTGCGTGGCCACAAATTCTTCTGATTCGTTTTACGGATCGGCTCGCCAAAGGCGTGCGTGGAGCACCACGCGACGTGATGGTCGCCGAATCCGTGCCGAAGAACCGGCTGGGCGCGGCTTATGGGCTGATTCAATCGATGGATTCCGCCGGTGCCATCGCCGGACCTCTCGCAGCGCTATTCCTGCTGGCGCGTTTCGGGGTCCGCAGCGTGTTCTGGGCAGCCGCTGTTCCGGGAGCGTTGTGCGTGTTGGTTGCGCTGTTGGGGATTCGCGAGACCAAGCGCCCGCCCGAGAAAGAAGAAACAAATCCAGTTGCCGCGAGCAAGTCGCCGAACGTTTCTGATCGCAAACAGAGCAAGAAAAAAGAGAAGATAAAACTCCCGCCAAGTTTCTATTTCGTTCTCGTCGCGGTGACGCTTTTTTCTTTGGGGAATTCGAGCGATATGTTTCTGGTTTTGCGGGCGCAGAATGTTGGGATCCGTGTGGCCCTCGCGCCTCTTCTAGGACTGGTGTTCAACATCACTTACACCCTGGCGTCCTGGCCTGCGGGGTGGTTCAGCGACCACGTATCTCGACGGCTGATAGGGTCCGTTGGTTATGTGTTCTTTGCCGCGGTGTATTTTGTTTTCGGGCGCGCGCCGTCGACGCTGGCAATCTGGAGCGCAATGGCAGTGTATGGCTTTTATTACGCACTCACCCAGCCTGTGCTCAAGGCGCTGGTGGTTGAGACTGTCGACGAACGGGTGCGTGGCCGTGCTCTGGGAATCTACTTCTTCGCGACCAGCGCGGCCACTCTGGCCGCGAGCTTGATCACGGGCGAACTGTGGAAGTACTACGGAGCCGCGATTCCGTTTTATTTCTCGGCGGCGATGGCGCTGGCAGCGGCGGCGTTGCTGCAGGTGGCCAATGGCAGGCCGGAGTCTGGTACGAGCGCACGAGACTGGAATGAGCGACAAGCTCAGCGGGTCAAGCTATCTTCCTGACGGTGTTTCGACGGCACGAGTGAACTCGTGCCCTTCCCGAACATTTTCCACAATAGAAGGATTAGCAGCTGCGCTCCGATGCCGGCACAAGTGTCGAGAACTACATCCTGCCATCTTCCAGTGCGTGATGGAAGGAAGCTCTGGTGCCATTCGTCGAGACTGGCTACGATTGCAGTCCCAAGAATCGCGATGGCGGACCAGCGCAGAGTCCAATTTACGCTAGACATGGCAGGCAGACTGGCGCGCCAGGCGCGGAAAAGTAAGACGCTCAGGATGCCGTAGCCAACGACGTGGCCCCCTTTACGAATGTAAAAGTGCCAGTCTTCAAAGCGCTCCAAGTCCAAGCCGAAGAGGAAATGCAGAAACGGATAGAGAATACGGCTCGTGTTGTGAGCAGAAAGCAGGGCGCTGGACTCGATGGCAATCACGATGAGCCACAGTATCGCGGCGGTCCATGCCTTCAGAACGCTGTGCCGATCGGGGTTCAAGCGCTCGGGTTACTCGACGCCATAGTTGGGAGCCTCGCGGGTAATCATGACGTCATGAACGTGGCTCTCGCGCAGCCCGGCGCCACTGATGCGCACGAAGCGAGTTTTCTGCAACAGCTCGGCAATGGTAGCGCACCCGCAGTAGCCCATCCCTGATTTTAACCCCCCCACCATCTGATGCACGATCATGGCAACCGAGCCGCGATAGGGAACGCGGCCTTCAATGCCTTCGGGAACAAGCTTGCCCAGGCGGTTGGAATCGCCATCCATCGAAGAAACCGCCGCCGAAGAATCGCCTTCGGTGTTCTGAAAGTAGCGTTCGCTGGAACCCTGTGCCATCGCACCGATCGAGCCCATGCCCCGATACGACTTAAAAGAACGGCCTTGATAGAGGATGAGCTCGCCCGGACTCTCATCTGTGCCGGCAAACAGCGAGCCGATCATGACGGCGCTTGCACCTGCCGCTAGCGCCTTCGTGATATCGCCGGAATATTTAATCCCGCCATCCGCAATGATTGGGATGCCGGCATCTTTTGTGGCGCGGAAGGCTTCGGCGATTGCGGTGATCTGCGGAACTCCCGCCCCGGTGACCACGCGGGTGGTGCAAATGGAACCAGGGCCAATACCCACCTTGATTCCGTCCGCGCCGGCTCGAGCCAATTCGCAGGCGCCGTCGAAAGTGGCAACGTTGCCGGCCAGGAGCTGCATCTCGGGCAGCTTCGATTTCACCAGCTTCACCGCATCGAGCACCTTGGTGGAATGGCCGTGTGCGCTATCGACCGCCAATACGTCCACTTTAGCCTCCGCCAGTTCCTGAGCGCGCTCCAGAAAATCGCCGGTGGCGCCGATGGCCGCGCCCACGCGCAGGCGTCCGTGAGAATCCTTGGCAGCATTGGGATACTTCAGCTTCTTCTGAATGTCTTTTACGGTGATCAATCCCTTGAGGTTGTACTTGTCGTCGACGACGAGCAATTTTTCGACGCGGTGCTCGTGAAGAATTGTTTCCGCATCGTGGAGCGTGGTACCGACGGGCACGGTGATGAGGTTTTTCTTGGTCATCACGCGATCGATGGGAATGTCGAAACGAGTCTCGAAGCGCAAGTCGCGGTTGGTGAGGATACCGACGAGCCTGCCATGCTCGGTGATCGGTACGCCGGAGATCTTGTACTTGCGCATGATTTCGAGCGCGTCGCTGACCTTGTCGGTGGGTGACATCGTCACCGGATCGACGATCATGCCGCTCTCCGAGCGTTTCACTTTGTCGACTTCATTCGCCTGCTGCTCAATGCTCAGGTTGCGATGAATAATGCCGATCCCGCCCTGCTGCGCCAGCGCAATCGCCATGTGCGACTCGGTGACGGTATCCATAGCGGCGCTGACGATAGGAATATTCAGGCTGATGTTGCGGGTGAGATGAGTCTGGGTCGTGGCCGTGGCGGGGATTACATCGGAGCGGGCAGGTAGGAGTAGAACATCGTCGAAGGTGAGAGCTTCGGGCACTGGAAAATGAATCATAAGAGTGCAATTCTCGTGGTCACGGGGGTGAAACTCTTATTCTAGAGAGCGCGCCGCATTGAGGCAAATACGAGAGGGTCTTGGCGAACTCTCCTCTGGGAAGGCCAAGCCAATGTGAGCCTTCCGATGGGAGCATCGGGAGATCACGGATTTTGGATCGGATTGGCTGGTAGCCCATTCTTTATTGCTCCCGGCTTTTCTTCGGAATTAATTGAGAACAGCATGTAATGATCAAAGCTGTGCCGCCGATAGTAGCGATGCCGATTGAGCTCGAAGAATAGATCGGCACTCTGAGGCAGCCACAGGTCGATATCTTTCTTTTGGAAATGGACTGGACCATATTCAGCGATCTGATGCTGCACCGAGAGCCGCTGTACGGGGTTTACCAACTCGGACTCGATGCGCACAATCTGAAAGTTATCGGCATTTATCCAGGCACGTCCCTTCTGGTCAACCCGGTATTTTGTCGTGCCCACCACGAAATTCTCGAGGCGATTAGGCTTGTCTTCGCGTTGCTGGAAGCGCATGAGCCAGGCTGGCTGCCCGCGCCATTGGCCCAACCCTTCACACGTTATTTGGAAGTTATCCCGCATGTCTGGATGAAAGACCAGCGCCAGGGTTACAAAGCCCGTAGTGGCGATATGGTCGGGAAGCTCAGGAACTCCATAACGATCGTTGCGATATTCGTCGACCGCTAAAAAGCCCGGGCGCTCCTCCGTGATCGATGCAACGTAATCGAACTTACGAGTTTCCTTGGTGATGGGACTGCCAACCGGATCAAGTTGTTCGTGCACCAGATCTTCAACGGCTGAAAATTGGGCCATGCTGTCCACGAACTGCTTGACACGTCTGCCTGACATATCCAGCACCTGCTCAGCCGGACAAGTAACGCCAGCCGCAACTGTGGGCTTCAGCTCATCCACTCCAGGCGGTCCCCAGGCACTCGGGGGCAGCGAGGGTTCTGAAGCGGCGAGCACGAGATCGGCGCCGAGCTGCATCTCCCCATTCCCGGCCGTGCCAGAATCGCGCTTCTCGATCTTGGCGATTAAGGCCTGCACTTGCGGGACTACTGGATTCTTCTGATTGGTTTGCAGGAAGGTATTCAAACACTGTAGACCCTCCCGGTCGCGCCCGACATTTGCCAGGGCTTGTCCCAAGGTCAATTGCGCAGCGCTAGCGGCGCTCTTGCCCTCATCGATAGCAAGCTGAGCTTGTTCGCGGGCCTTGTCGTATTCCTTCTGCCTCAGGTAAGCATCTGCGAGCAGGTTATGTGCGATCCAGTCCTGGGAGTTGGCTCCAACCGCCTGCTCCAGTGTCTTGCGTGCATCTTCATAATGTTCGCGTTGCAATTGCACCCGGCCCAGCAAGGTGAGTGTCTGCACTCTGCGCGGATCTAAACTCGCGGCGCGACTCAAGTAAGCTTCAGCCTTGTCCAGATTCTTAAGCTGCATGAACAGATATCCGTACAGGAAACTTATCTGTGCGCTCGATGGAGCGGCTTTGTAAACCTTGTCAAGCCTACTCTGCGCCTCCTTGTAATTCGCGGACTTTAGCGCGTCAACCGCACGTTTGGCGTCCTTGCGCGCATTTTTGGGGATGGCATCGTCGGAGGCGCTCAAATTGACAGCTGTCGGATCCTTATGCAAGGCCACTTCTACCTTCACGGTCTGAATTGTTCCGGTGACGTGCACTTCCTTATGCTCAGTCAGGTAGCCGACCGCGCTGACCTCAAGGTCGTAGTCTCCAAAATCCACGATGCAAATCCTCGGCTCGGAGTCTTTCGGCAAAGTCTGCCAAACTGTGGAGTCCCTCTTTTGATCGTGCAGCTTCGCAACCGACTCACGGTCGAGATGAGCTTTACTATCATCTAAAACGGTCAGCATTAGACTCAGACTGTCGCAGTTGTTCTTGTCTATCTCGTTCATGCGGAGTTCTATATTGCCTGCGCCCATGCCTTGTCCGCCTCCGGGACTCTGACCTTGCGCGGCGGGAATCCACACGAAAAACTGGCAAAGCAAAAGCTCTGCCAGTATCAACCAGCACTTGGAGACATAGCGATCTCTAATGTGACGGATCACGTGAGTCAAGAGTTCCGCTTCTGAAGGAGTTCGAACGATTCCACTGTTGTTTCTTGAGGCACAGGGGATGGCCGCAAAGTAGTTTTGACTGCAAGAACAACTCCTACTACGCCGTATACTACGCCCGTCCGGTCGTGTTGCAAACGAAATCGTTGGATTCTAGACCGTTTGAGCAAGGCCTTCGTCAACAAAATGTAAAAGAAATTCAAGATTCCGAGGGCATCCCTGGCGTTTGTCTTTTATCCCCCTCCCGGCGTATATTAGAGGACTGAGAACTGTTGTGTAGTACCAGCATTTGGCGAAGCACACCAGTGGGCGCAAGCCCACTTTTTCGTTGCGGAGGAATTCGCCGACGTGGAACGAGTTGTAAGTTATTGGATGCATGGCACTTGAACTTGATCGAGTACGAGAGATTGCGGAACGAGTGGCCGCCTCCAGCGGGCTTGAAGTCGTCGATGTGGAGTTGCTTGGAAGTGGCAAAGCCCGGATGCTGCGTGTATTTCTAGACAAGCCTGGAGCCGCGAGTGCCGATCCACTAGCGGGAGTGACGCATGGAGATTGCGCTAACTTCAGCCGCGAGTTTGGCACCATTCTCGATGTGGAGGATGTGATAACCGGCGGCTATACGCTGGAGGTTTCGTCGCCAGGGTTAGACCGCAAGCTTACGAAGGCCACCGACTTTGAGCGGTTCACTGGAAGCCGGTTGAAACTTATGACCCGACGACCGGTGAACAACAGCCGGTTTTTCGAGGGCCGGTTGGAAAGTTTTCGCGACGGGCGGCTGACGTTGGACTTGACAGTAGCGAGCAAGAAGTCGCGCAAGAAGATGGGCGCGGCAGTGGAGCAAGGGCAGAAGATTGGGATTGAATTCTCGAATGTGGAGAAGGCGAATCTGGTCCCAGAAATCTAGAGGTGGTCTTGAGTGCTAGGTCTTGCCGTCTTAGGCGCTTGTCCTAAGACGGCAAGACCTGACAGCAGCAAGTTAATCACGGAATATTTTTATGGCAAGTGAGCTCTACAACACGATCGATGCGTTGAGCCGCGAGAAGGGGATTGATCCGCAGATTGTGGTGAGCGCGGTGGAAGATGCCATCGTGATGGCAACGCGCAAATACTACAAGACGCAGGAAAACCTGCGTGCCGAACTGGACAAAGAGACCGGCAAGATAAACGCCTACGCAGTGAAGACGGTGGTAGAGACCCCGGAGCAGGTGGAAGATCCCGCGCTTCAGATCACGCTGGAAGATGCGCGCAAGGCCGATCCCAACCTGGAAATTGGCGGCGAGCTGCGGATTCCGAAGGTTACGGAAGGCATTCTTGGACGTATTGCGGCGCAGTTGGCGAAGCAGGTCATCTTCCAGAAAGTGCGCGAGGCCGAGCGCGACACGGTTTACAACGAGTACATCGGGCGCGTTGGCGAAGTGGTGAATGCCACAGTGAAGCGCGTGGAAGGTCCGGATGTGATCTTCGACATCGGCAAGGCGGAAGCACGCATGCCGCGCAAGGAGCAGTCGCGGCTGGAATCCTTTGCGATCGGCGAGCGCGTGCGAGTGGTGATTGCGCGCGTGGAGAAAGCTTCGAAGGGGCCCGGGGTGGTGGTCTCTCGGGCGGTGCCAGACTTGGTGCAGCATTTGTTCCAGACCGAGGTGCCGGAGATTTACGACGGCACGGTCGTAATTCGCGCCATTGCCCGCGAAGCCGGTGAGCGTACGAAGATTGCGGTTATGTCCAAGGACAAAGACGTCGACGCGGTGGGCGCCTGCGTAGGCATGAAGGGAATGCGGGTGCAATCAATCATCCGCGAACTGCACGGAGAAAAAATCGACATCATCGAGTATCACGAAGATGCCGTGACCTTCGCAGAGAAGGCTTTGCAACCGGCGAAAGTGAGCAAGGTCACCGTAGTTGATTCTGGAGGCAAGCACCTCGAAGTGGTGGTTGACGACAGCCAGCTTTCGCTTGCCATCGGCAAGAAGGGACAGAATGTCCGGCTGGCGGCGAAGCTGCTGGGGTGGAAGATCGACATTAAGAGCGAAGAAGAGAAGCGCCAGGAGGTGGAAGAGCAGATGTCGGCAATGGTGCCGCAAACTGCCACTCCCTTGGAGAGTGTGTCTGGCCTCGGCGAAGGATTAGTGGAAAAGTTGAGTGCCGCGGGCGTGACTACCGTGGAAGCTCTGGCCGACATGACGCCAGAACAGCTTGAGGCGATTGAAGGCATTGGGCCGAAGACGGTGGAAAAAATCAGTCTCGCGGTGAATAATTACTTTGCCAGCCTGGAGCAGGGTGCGACGGCGGAAGGTGAAGTGGCGATAGAAGGTGAGACCGCGATGGCGGGCTCTTCTGAAGCGGCGTCCGCAGAAGTGGGCGCGGAAGACATAACCGCGGAGATTCCTGTGGCCGGGGAAGAAGTGGCAGGCGAGAAGGCCGCGAGCAGCAGGGAAGCCGCGCCGGCTGGAGAAGTTACGGTCGAGCCGCAGTTGAACTCCGCGGACGAAAGCGAGGCGGAGCATTCCGATGAGATGCCCGCTTCGGAAGAAGAATCCGCTTCCGAAACAAGAAAATAATAATGATGGCACGCTCGCATAAGTTCGACGGCGTGGGACGAAAAAATTGACTCCGTGAGGTCGCGATGAAGACCTAACTAAAACGCGGAGCAACGAAAGGCCGGATGAGTAAGGTTCGAATCAACGATCTTGCCCGAGAGCTGGAAGTCAAGAGCAGGGCTATTCTCGACACACTTCCGCTGGTCGGAGTGACCGAAAAAAAGACGCACTCCAGTTCTCTGGAAGAGCACGAAGCGGAAAAGGTACGGGTGTACATCCGCTCCTCGGCGGAGGGTTCGTCCTCGGCTGGCAAGTCTAGTTCGCGCACGGCTCGCGGCGAAGAAGAAATCAAAACCAAAATTGATCTATCGCACATTTCTCGTCCCGGGGATGTGTTGAAGGCGATCACGCAGCGAAAGGAAGCGGTGGTGCCTCCCGTAGCGCCGCGCCCTGCAGCGCCCCCAGCTCCAGCAGAAAAGCCCGTAACAGCTCCTCCGGCTGCGGTCAGCCGCCCCACCACTGTTGCGGCTGCGGCGTCGAAACCGGCCGCAACGCCGGCGATCACATCACCAGCAGTTCCGGTTACCCATGCACGTCCGGCCGTCGCGCCGCCGGCGGCATCGTCATCGGTCGCGGCTTCGTCGGTTACGTCGTCGTCTGTCATCGCTCCGCCAATTCGGCCGGCGACGCCCCCAGCGCAGGTTTCTTCCGCGGTAGCGCCTCCCGCGGCATCGGCGAGTGCTCCGCCGGCCCCGCCGCGACCATCTGCTCCGCCGCCGCGCATGATAGTTCCGCAAACCGGCCCGCGTCCCGTGTATAAGGCGCCGGTGCGGCCGGCTCCTCCGCCGGCGCAGCCCGGAGTTCCAATCGGCGGGGCCATGCGCGCCGCTCCCGGGCGACCTGTTCCGGGCCAGCCCATCTTTCAACGCCGTCCTCCGGTTGTGGGCGCAGGTGCGCCCCGTCCGGTGCTCCGCCCCGGCGAGCGCAGGCCGATGCATCCTACGCGGCAATCGCCCGCCGGCGCACGTCCGTTAGGTGTGGGCCCGGCGCTGCCTCCTCCTGGGACCACGCGGCCGGGCAGCCGTGCGGGGGCTCCTGCGCGAAGGCCGGGCCAACGCTATGTACCCCGTGGCGTGAAAGAAGGCCCGATGAAGGGCTACACGCCGCCACCCCGCCTGGTGGTGTCGAATGAGCCGCAACCGATCACGCGCAGCATCACCATCACGGAAGGCATCAGCGTAAAAGATCTGGCGGAGAAGCTGGAGATTCGCGCCAAGGATCTGATTTCGCGGTTGCTGTCCAAGGGCGTCTTCGCCACGATTAACCAGACGCTCGATGCCGAACTGGCCAGCGAAATGGCACGCTTCTTTGGCGCGGATACGAATGTGATCAGCTTTGAAGAGCAGACTGCGAAAGAAGTTGATGCGGCCGCTGCCGGCGAAGAGTCCGCGCCCGAGACCGGCGTTCGTCCGCCCGTGGTCACGATCATGGGTCACGTGGATCACGGTAAGACCACCCTGCTCGATTCCATTCGCATCACCAATGTAGCGGAAGGCGAGGCAGGTGGCATTACCCAGCACATCGGTGCTTACAAAGTTCGAATCACCGACAAGGAGTCGCCGGCATTCGGCCGCGAGATTGTTTTCCTGGATACGCCCGGTCACGAAGCTTTCACGCGCATGCGCTCCCGTGGCGCCAAGGCCACCGACATTGTTGTCTTGGTGGTTGCAGCCGACGATGGCGTGATGCCGCAGACCCTTGAAGCCATCGACCACGCGCACGCCGCCGAAGTTCCCATTATCGTCGCCGTGAACAAGATCGATAAGCCCGACGCCCTGCCTGACCGCGTCAAAAAACAGCTTGCCGACCGCGGCTTGGTTCCTGAAGAGTGGGGTGGCAAGACCGTGTTTGTGGACGTCTCCGCCAAGAAGAAGACAAATCTGAATCTCCTGATGGAGATGATTTGCCTGGTCGCCGACATCGGCGAGTTGAAAGCGACTCCGGAGCGCGCGGCGACTGGCGTAGTGCTTGAAGCGAAGCTTGATCGCGGACGTGGTCCGGTGGCAACCGTGCTGGTGCAGAATGGAACGCTGAACGCGGGCGACAATTTTGTGGTCGGCAACGTCTACGGCAAAGTGCGTGCGATGTTCGACGATCGCGGCGCGCAGTTGGAGACCGCCCCGCCTTCCACACCCGTCGAAATTATTGGTATCGAGGCGCTGCCGCAGGCGGGCGATCAATTCGTGGTCGTCGCCGATCGCGACAAAGCCCGCGGCATTTCGGAATACCGCGAACAAAAGTCTCGCGAGGCCGCGCTGGCTAAGAGCTCCCGCGTATCGCTGGAAGGCCTGGCGGAACAGATCAAGGCTGCGGGTACCAAAGAACTGAATGTGATTCTGAAGGGCGATGTGCAGGGCTCGGTCGAAGTGATTACCGACTTGCTCACCAAGCTCTCGAACGACAAGGTGCGGCTGAAGTTGCTGCGCTCCGGCGTGGGCGCGATCACCGAGACTGACGTGCTGCTGGCGTCGGCCTCGAACGCGATCATTATTGGCTTCAACGTGCGCCCGGAGCGCAAGGCGCAGGAAATCGCCGAGCAGGAAAAAGTGGATATCCGCTTGCATTCGATCATTTACGAACTGCAGGACGAGATCAAGCGCGCCATGACCGGCCTGCTCGAACCCACGATCAAAGAAACCTATCAGGGCCGCGCCGAGGTGCTCAACGTTTTCCGCATCCCGAAGGTTGGGACCGTTGCCGGGTGCCGCGTGAGCGATGGCTTGATCAAGCGCGACTCCGAAGTGCGCCTCCTGCGCGACAACGTGCAGGTCTTCAAGGGCAAAGTGGGATCGCTGCGGCGCTTCAAGGATGATGCCAGCCAGGTGACGAACGGCATGGAGTGCGGCATCTCGATATCTAATTATGGAGACATCAAAGTCGGCGACGTGATCGAAGCCTTCGCCACGGAACGCATTGCCGCCGAAGCAATGGCTTGAAACCTGCTCGTGGCAATGAGCCCTTGGCGATTAGCTCTTGATTTTTAGCGAATGGCTAACTGCTAAAGGCTAAGAGCGAATGATCGCCTTCCTCACCCTCGAACTTCACATCGAAGCTGCGCAATCGCTCAAGGACAAGCGGCAAGTGGTTCGCAGCTTGAAAGATCGTCTGCGCGCCAGCTTTAACGTTTCTGTCGCTGAACTTGACGCTAGCGGCTTGTGGAATCGCGCAACGATTGGCGTGGTCAGCATCTCTGATTCACGCGATTACCTCGATGGACTCATGAAGAATGTCGAGCGGAAAGCCACGCGCATCGCCAACAACCACGGTGCGGAGATTGCGGATTCGTTCGTGGAATACATCTAGGGGGCCTGCTTCCTTACAAATGTCGGCCGGTGAGGGTGACGGCGATGTCACGACAGTTTGGGGGTGAACGTGGGCGGTTGAGCACCAGCCATACTCAAAGCATTTTAGCAGCGGCTCTTGTACTGGACTGGTCGGCGCAATCAGGTGTGCTCGAAGTCGGAACCGCTGTTAGAATCCGCGTCATGTCCGCACGCGCTCTCAGGACTACATCTCGCATCGCATTTTTCCTCTGTGGACTGATTTCACTTTTCACCGGCGTTCCTTTCCTGATGCTTCGGGGCGCCGGGCTGCCGGTTCAGAGCGAATGGGTCATATTTGTGGCTACCCTGGCACTGGTGGGCCTTTTCAGCGTGACGCTTGCAATGCTGCCCCGCTCGTGGATCGCGAAAGCGTGCAAGAAAAATCGGGACGATGAACAGTTGTTTTTAGCGCCGCTCGAATGGCTCGGTGGCTTCGCGGCAATTTCATATCTCCTGGCGCTCATCGCGTATCTCGCTCCCCACCGTTGGAATCTCGATCCCCAACTGATGCTTTCGCTGTGTCCGTTGTATTTTGTGAAGATGGCGTTCGATCCCTCGCTGGTGACCACCTTTTTCTTGCTTGCCCCCATGAACGCAGCGGTGTACGGCTCACTCGGCCTCGCCTTGGGATATGCATGGTTGGCCTTCCGTAGACGAACATCAGGCTGATGGTTGACGAAATCAGCGATAACGCTGATTGACGATATCGCCGAAACGTACCGATTCGGACGGGAACTGGCCCTTCGAGGGGAGCATTGGCACAGTCAAATCCTTGAGATGCCCCGAACCTATACCGGGCGGACTAGCAGTTTCGAAAATTTCGCACCAACGGAATCACTCGATTGCCGGTGCTGCGGGACGCCCCTTTTTGACCACCTTGATTCTCTTGGCTTTAGCCGACAGTCGTCATCCGGTTCAGGTTGCCGAAAATGCGCTAATCACGGAATCAGTACAATTTTTCCGTCCATCCGCCTCGCTCAAAAACGCGATGCGCCTCCTGAATTTCCTGCAACTTCATCGTGTGAGCAATCGGATGGTTACGAGGACGACTGGGATCATTCGTCTCGCTCCTCTTCTGGACGGAGATTGCGTAATCGGGTGCACCAAAACAGATAACGTTGCTCTTGCGCTGAATCAGCCTATTATCCTCTAAGAACTATCAGTAGGGGCTACGCACATGGCAGCGAATCAAGCGATCCTTTATTTCGAGAATCAGGAAGATGCTGTGCTTTTCACGCTGGCTGCCAGTTCCGTAATGTCAGCAGAGGGTCCGGCCCATCGCAACAATGCGGTCAAGGCTGCGGAGGAGATTTGCAAAGCCTCTCGAATCACAACTACGGGTGTTCTGAACCTTGCGTGAAGGGGGCGCAATTAGATGATTCGAAAACTTGCTCTGCGAATGGGAATTCCGACGCTACTCGCACTCATGGCATGGAATGCATATCTTGCTGTCAGTCATTTAGAAGGGATGCAGAAAATTGCGGCACTCACAATGGAAAGCTCCACCATCCAAGCGGAACTCTCCGGGGTTTTGCGGGACGTGACCGATATGGAAACAGGTCAGCGCGGATTTCTGCTAACTGGGGATGCTACGTACTTGCAACCCTACTCCGACGCGAAGGGCAGGATCGCAACGGATTTTGTCGCCCTTCGTGCAGGGCTGGCTCGCTGGAGGGAGCACGAACCATCTCTGGAGTCGCAGTTGGAGTCTTTGGCTAGGTCAAAGCAGGCTGAGATCGAGCGCACGATTAATTTGCGCCAACGGGGATACCGCCTTCGGTCATTCAGGGTTGTGGATACAAACGAAGGCAAGGAGTACATGGATGAGATTCGCCGGATTATGTCCTCGCTAACGTCGTCGGAAAGCGGCAATTTCGCCAAACTCGACAGCGAGAAATCTGCCAAACTGAAGAAGTTCTTGTGGATCAGCATGGCTTCTAATTCCGCTATGCTTCTAATAGCAGTATGTTTGTTCGGGCTGATGAGACGGCATGGGCGCGTGCTGGAAGAAGAAGCCGCTAAAAGCAGAGAAAAGTTAGCGGTGCGTGATTTACAATTACAAAAATTGACCTCCGTCCTTTCCGGCCAAGCGCGCTCCGATATCACTGCCATCAACACCATTTCAGGATTGCTGCTGGAAAATTACGGTTCATTTCTTCCGCGGCAGGGGCACGAATATGCTGAACAGATGAAGGAAGCGGCGGCACAGATTGAGCGCCTCCGACAAGACTTAATTGGCACCCCATGCTCCGAGGCAGCTTAGCAATCTCACCGGGAGTGGATGCCCATGCCGCCCGTGTCCGGGTGGTTGCCGCCTATAAAGATTTCCTAACCCTCTGCAAAGACCCCGACGTCCCCATCCTGAAGGAAGCCAGGGCACAGTACGCGAAGCGCGTGCTGAGCAGCAGCGACCACGCAAACCGTGGCTGCAGCGCGGACCCACCCCCGCTTGCAGATGCCACATGCAGCCCCATCCCCTTGTTACCTCTGTACTTACCCTGATCCCTCTTTTGTGCGAGACAATAGCACTTCCCGGCCAACACCGGCAGTCAATTTTCTGATATTCTCATGCGTTTTACTTCGAGGTGAACGGTGGAGAAGCGCGGCCTGAAATATCATCGCGGAAGGTTGGGCGAGGCCTTGCGCGAGGAGATAGAAACGCTGCTGGAAGGGGAACTGGCCGATCCGCGCATCGGACTGGTGGGCGTAACTGCGGTCCATGTTGCCGACGATGGCCGTTCGGCGCAGGTTCTGGTGGATGTGGATGGCGACGACAGAGAAGCCGATCGAAGCCTCGAGGGCCTGCTCGCCGCCAAGGAATACATCCGGCACGAATTAGTCGAACGCTTGCGATTGCGACGCGCTCCTGAATTGTATTTTCGCCTGGACCGTTCGGAACGGGAAAAAGCGCGCGTAGAAGAATTGCTGGCTCGGGCAAGAAAGAGAATAAAGAGAATGAAGTCGCGTGCGGGTTCGGGTGAAAAAAAGGCATAGCGATGCTGCGAGATGTTCTCCAACAAATCGAGCAGCGCGACCGATTCGTGCTAACGTCGCACGCGCGGCCCGATGGCGACGCGATCGGATCGGCGCTTGCGTGCTGCCAGGTTTTGCGGGCCATGGGGAAACGGGCTGACGTTGTGCTGCACGACGGGGTGCCGCGCATTTATCGTGCTTTGCCCTTCGCCGATCAGGTGCTGCAGGCCGATCGTGTTGCCGGCAATTATGAGGCGGCGATTATTCTCGAGTGTGACAGCATTCACCGGACACGCCTCGAAGGCCTGGAAAACCGCTTCCTGATCAGCATCGATCATCATGTCAGCGGTCGCCCCTTTGCGGATGTCAATTGGATCGATCCCGAGGCCGTAGCCACCGGAGAAATGGTTTTCCGGCTGGCGCGCGAGGCGGAAACACCATTCTCGCCCGAAATTGCCACCTGTCTTTACACCGCGCTGATGACGGACACAGGTTCGTTCATGTTTCAGGGCACGAACGAGCATACGTTCGGGTTGGCGCGCGAACTGGTTCTGGCTGGCGCCGATCCGTCACATTGCGCGCGCAGCATTTACTTTGCGCATTCTGTGGCCAAGATGAGGCTGCTGGGCGAGGCGCTCCGTAACCTTAACACCGAGGGCAATGTCGGCTGGACCTGGGTAACTCTGGAGCAAATGGACCGTTGCGAGGCGAAGGAAGAAGATTGCGAAGGCTTGGTGAATTATGTGCTTTCAATCGGAGAAGTCGAGGTGGCAGCATTCTTTCGCGAACTTCCCGAAGGGCGCTTTCGACTTAGCCTCCGCAGCAAGGGCCAGCTTGATGTGGCGCGCGTAGCAGAGCGTTTCGGCGGCGGCGGCCATGAGTGCGCCAGTGGCTGTTCGTTAGACGGGCCGCTGCCTCAGGCTGTCCGTCAGGTTCTGGAAATGCTGCACCGCGGCCCTTCCGTACAATGAGTGTGAGAGCTTGTCGTTTGTTGCTGATGGCCGATCTTGCTTGTTGAATGAAAAGCCGCGCGCGCCGGCATTCGCGGATTTGCAATCAGCAATCGAGAAATCGACAAATCTAGCCATGACATCGCCCCTCCTGAAACCATAACCTGATGACCAATCGCACCCGCACCGACTTGCTCTTGCTTGCGGGCTTCTGCGCGTTTTTATTTTTCTACGGACTGAGCCAATTTGGTCTGATCGGAGCCGATGAGCCACGCTACGCACAAGTAGCGCGCGAAATGCTGGAGAGGCGGAACTGGATCACCCCGGTGCTGGGGGGGCAGCCCTGGCTGGAAAAGCCGCCACTTTATTACTGGCAAGCCGTGTTGGTTTACAGGTTGTTCGGCGTGAGCGACTGGGCAGCGCGCCTTCCTGCGGCCCTCGACGCTACGCTCCTGATTCTCGCGGTGTACTTCTTTCTGCGGCGCTTCCGGCGGGGAGTTGAACTCGATGGCGCTTTGATCACGGCGTCTTCCGCTGGAATCGTCGGCTATGCCCGCGCCGCGTCGATGGATATGGCTCTGGCCGCAACTTTCACAATTGCGATGCTCGGCTGGTGGGTGTGGCGAGAGAGGAAAGCACGAGTCTATCTCGCCATTTTTTACGGCTTCATTGCTTTAGCGACTCTGGCGAAGGGCCCCGTAGCCCCATTCTTCGCTTGTGTAGTGATTATTCTTTACGCAGTTGCGGTTCGCGAATTACGCCTTGTTCTGAAGACGCTATGGGTGCCGGGAATTCTCTTGTTCTGCTTCGTCGCGTTGCCTTGGTACTTCGCTGTGCAAATGCAGAATCCTCTTTTCTTTCGCGAATTCATCCTCCAGCACAATCTCGGGCGTTTCTCCCACAATCTCTATCACCATACCGAACCCTTCTGGTATTACCTCCCAGTGACGGCTCTGGCGCTGGTTCCGTGGACCGTGTTCGCAATCGCCGCGTTCGTTCGGTCAGTCCGTACGTGTTGGGCCAGACGCAAGTCGTTCGATTCAGGTCACGATGATGGTGAATCTCAATTTAATATTTTTGCGTCTTGTTGGCTGATCGTGCCCGTTGCGTTTTTCTCATTCTCGCAATCGAAACTGCCGGGCTATATTCTTCCTGCAGTTCCAGCGGGAGGACTGCTGCTGGGGGATTACTTGCGACAACGTTTCACGCAAAGCGAATCTGAGCCGGTCGCGAGAGTTCTGACCGTGTTACACGCCTTGTTGGCGTCAGCGCCGATTGTTCCGGCCTTGTTGATCGCCTACCTGGTCACACAGCAGGGTTTTCCAAAAGGTCAGCCTATGCTGGTGGCGCTTGCCATTGCCTTTGTGCTCTGGGCTGGGATTACGCTCACGCTGGTCAGCCAGGCTGGCCTGCGTATGCTGCGGTTCGTCACTCTAATTCCGGTTGTGCTTACGGTGGCGGCTACGCTGAAGCTGGGATCCGAGGCAATCGACCAGACGCTCTCCGCGCGTCCCCTAACGCGGGAAATTGCCGCCATCGAGACCCGTCCGCTGCCGCTAGCCGTTTACCACGTGCGACGCGAACTTGAATACGGTCTTACTTTTTACCGCAACCAATTAACTTTCAACTATGACTGGGGCAGTGTGCCGCGAGAGGAACATTTATTAGTCGCGCCGGAAAATTCGCAGGTGGAGATTGCAAAGCTGGTGCCTGGTCGCCGCGTCTCCTACCTCGGCCACTATCCCGCCCAGCACTTGGACTATTACTGGGTCGCTGGGCTTGGAGCGGCCTCGACACGCTAACATCGATGTTGCCGCTTGGTATTCGCGGTTTGCCTCGGGTCCCCGAAACGCACTAAACTCGAAGATCTGCCGTCGCGAGCAAAGCCAAAGTTGTGTTTTTGGCTGAGTTTGCAGGAGCCCAGTGGAAATTCTCGACCTCAGGCATTTTTCCTCCGTGGATTTGCGTCCTCTGCTGAACGATGAGACGCGAGCTTGGTCGAGTTTGCTCTCATGGGACTACAACGGATCAGCGGAGATGATTCTGCGCTATGTCGACGCAAAAATTCTTCCCGGGTATGCCGCCATCGACCGCGGCCGCATTTTCGGCTACAGCTTCTTCGTATATGAGGGCAGCAAGGGAGTGGTTGGCGATCTCTTCGTTACCAATGGCGGCCGTCTTCCGAACGCGCGCGAGGTAGAAATCAAGCTGCTTACGCATGTCATCGAGACTTTGCAGCAGTCTCCGGGGATTCACCGCGTTGAAGCCCAGTTGCTCGCATACGAGGCGGGCAGCGTTTCCCGGCCATTTCTTGATCAGGGATTTGAGCGCCATCCCCGCTTGTTCATGGTTCTCTCCTTGGGTAACGCCGTGCCCAAGCCACCGCCGATGCATCCAGAAGTGGAAATCCGGCGTTGGACCGAAGCCGACTATCAGCCTGCCGCCGCGGTGATTACCGCAGCCTATCGGGGCCACGTCGACGCTCAGATTAACGACCAATACCATACGCTCAGCGGGTCGCTGCGCTTTCTGAATAACATTGTTCGCTTTCCAGGATGCGGATTGTTCGACGCGGAGTCCTCATACGCCGCTGTAGATCGCAAGGCGAAAAATCTGATCGGACTAATCTTGTGTTCTCGCGTGCGCGGAGATGTGGGGCATGTAACTCAGGTCTGTGTCTTGCCAGAGTATCGTTCGCGCGGCGTTGGTGAAGGTTTGCTAGCTGCGACTTCTACCAACCTTCGCAAACGTGGCTTCTCGATGTTGTCATTGACGGTGACAGAAGCCAACGCGGGAGCTGTCGCCCTTTACCGCCGCCTGAACTTCGATTCGAAAAGAGTATTTGATGCGTTTGTCTGGGAAGGATAGGCCTGAGACGCGAGCCAAGAGATAAGAGCGCGTGGCTCGTCTGGCTTCGTGCGTCGGCGAAGTCGAGCGTTTGGAGATACTTGCGCAGAACCTCGAAAGTTATCGCCGCACTAGCCACATTGCCCAACCCGCAACGAGTACGCCACCCAGGAACATTGCGAAACAATACAAGCCGTAGCGAACCATGTCGCGAGTGGTCTCGCGATGCGTGATTCCGAAAACGATGGATGCCAACAGTGCGAAAACAAAAGCTGCGCTGAAATGAGTGAGCTGGACGGTCATCGTTGCTCCGCTGCGCAGGAGGTTCTCGCTGAGAGGCGCCGCCTGAGGGCTGAAAGATGGTTCATTGCTTCTTACCAATGGCGATGTGGTAGGCGTCGGCCACGGCGATGAAATTCAACAGCCCAGCGACGATCATGAACTTGGTTCCATAATCCGCGATGGCGAAAGCGATTGCACCCTGACCCCAGGTCATGGCGAGCGAGGTAAGGTAGAGCGCGCCTGCGCCCAAGTCGCCGATGAAGCCCAGAATGTCAAGGATGTCGCCGCCGTTTGCCTTGTAGATGTGCCCCTGCATCATCAAGCCGAGCGCAAACATGGTTCCGATCGAGACCAGCAGCAGGATGCCTCGAATCCAGCGCTTCTGGATGATGTGGCCGGCACCCGGAATCAGCCAGCCGACTGCGGGTGCGATTATGGCCATTGCCGAGGGCTGAGCCGATTCCGCCGGCTTCGTCTTTGCTGCAGTTGAATTTGCCATCAGATAGTTACGATCTCACGTTGAATGTTGCCCGTGACTTCCGCCGATTTCGGCCGCACCAGCACGTTGACTTCGCTACGCACACCGAATTCCGGCAGATAAATGCCCGGCTCAATCGAGAAGCACGAGTTGGGAAGAATGTGACGCTCGTCGTGAATTTCCAGGTCATCCATGTTGGCGCCATTGGAATGGACGTCAGTGCCTATGGAATGTCCCGTGCGATGAATGAAATAATCGCCGAAACCCTTCTGCTTGATGTGGCCGCGTGCAGCGCGGTCCACCTCCCAACCTGCAATAAGGCGCCCAGAGTTGATCGCGTCAATCACGGTCTTCACGCCGGCGTCACGTGCGTCGCGCACAATCTCGAACACCTGGCGCATGCGGTCGGTTGGCGCCTTGCCTACAAATCCCATCCAGGTAATATCGTAGTACACTGCGTCCGGAACATCCTTCTTGCCCCACACGTCAACCAGTACAAGATCCCCTTCACGAATGGCAACCGGATGATCGGCGCGTGGCTCGTAGTGCGGATTCCCAGCATTGGCATTGACCGCAACAATCGGCGGATCGTCCGTGACCAGATTCTCTCGTGCGAATGCTTCCATGAACCACTGTTGGATTCCATGTTCGGTGGTCCCGCCATTGCGGACGCGCTTTCCAATTTCCTTGAAGGCCGCTGCGGTAATGGCATCAATCGCGTCGCGAGCCGCAAAGTGCGTCTTGATTTGATCGTCACTCCAGGTCGCTTCAAATTGTGCGACTAGATCGGCGGAGCTAACCACATTCTTTCCCAGTCCGCGCAACAATTCGACCGTCCCGGCATCCACCAGGGAAATGGTGAAGACGATATTGTTGGGCGAATACTGCATGGCGATGTCGCGTTGAGTTGCGAGCATCGACTTTAAATTGTCGAACAGCTCTTGCCATCCCGAATACTGGCGCTTGCTGCCGGGTAGGGAGTCTAGGTGCCCCGCCTCGATCTTATGGACCAGCTTCACCGGCTCGCCCTGCGCCGGTATTAGGTAGAACCAGCGGCGGGTGACCATCAATCCCACGGGCAAGCCAAGCACGCGATAGGCAATAGGATCGCGATGATGATGGTCGTAAAACAGCCACGCGTCGATATTGCGTTCGCGCAGTGCAGACTGTATGGCAGCCAGGTCCATGGGCAAACGTCTATTGTAAACAATGGGAAGGATTTGAGCGAATCGCGGTAGGGAACTGCCCTCCCGGACTCGATTTGTTTGAGACCGACTCGTTGTTACACTATGGCGTTCCACTTCGACACGAGATGGCTGCGACTGCCGAGCCCGCGGTTGAGTCTGTGGTCCCCAAGCGCGATCGCTTCGAGTCGGTCGACGTGGTTCGCGGTGTCATCATGATTCTGATGGCGCTCGATCATGCGCGGGACTTCTTCGGCAATTCTGGTGTGAATCCCACTGACCCCGCTAGCACGACGATCCCGCTATTCTTCACGCGCTGGGTCACGCATTTCTGTGCGCCCGTTTTCTTCCTGCTTACCGGCACCGGCGCTTATCTCTCGCTGCGTAAGAAATCCAAGTGGGAGTTGTCGCAATTCCTCTTCACACGCGGGCTTTGGCTAATCTTTTTAGAAGTCGTGGTCGTGCGCTGTTTCGGTTGGCAGTTTAACTTTGACTATCATCTGATGCTGCTGAATGTTTTGTGGGCACTGGGTTGGGCGATGATAACCCTCTCGATTCTGGTGTACCTGCCAGCTGCCGCGGTGACGGCTTTCGGTGTGGTAATGATCGCAACCCACAATTTGTTCGATTCCGTGCAATCCTCCAACCCGATTTGGTCTATCCTGCACTCGCCCAACTTCATCCTCAATCATCCTGGGCACATCGTCTTTGTGGCCTATGCGCTCATCCCGTAAATCGGTGTTACGGCGGCTGGCTACGGCCTTGCACAGATCTACAGTTGGCCATCGCAACGCCGCAGATTATTTTTGCTGCTTGCGGGTATCGGATTGACCGTGGTGTTCTTCTTTCTGCGCGCCATGAATGTCTACGGAGACCCCCAGCGTTGGACTACTCAAAGACAAGCATCCTTCACCGTTCTTTCATTTCTGAATACGACGAAGTATCCGCCATCGCTACTTTTCCTGCTGATGACGCTCGGCCCGGCGCTGCTTTTCTTGTGTGCGGTCGATGCCGGAATGCCTCGATGGCTGCGGCCTGCGGTGACGGTTGGCAAAGTGCCGATGTTTTATTACCTTCTGCACATCCCGCTAATACACCTGTTCGCGCTCGCAGTGTGCTATGCCCGCTACCGGCATGTGCATTGGATGTTCGAATCCCCGAGCCCGGGTCAGTTTCCGATCACTCCGCCACCCGGATGGGGATACTCCTTGCCGATTGTCTACCTGGTCTGGGCTGTTGTTGTGCTGTCTCTTTATCCACTGTGCCGTTGGTTTGCGGGCTTGAAGCAGCGCCGCAGCGATGCCTGGCTTAGCTATTTTTGAACTGCCATGACCGTGGCGGCGACCTTAAGCCAGAATCCGTCTTCTCACCGCAACTGGCAGCGTCTCGCACGCCGTTCGCAACACCAATCGCGGAGCCCGGCCACGAATCTTCATCAGGTAGGGAACCGTTCGCTTGGCGTCAAACTTCGCGGTTTCACGCAGCAGCCAGCCCAGACCTTTCTGTACCATGTCATCTTCGTCGACGAGAAGGATATTGGAAAGTTTTGTGATTTTCGTGAAAAACTTCTTTGCCCCTGTACCGCGGATCAGCGCCACGCAGGCGGCGCGACGATGCCAGCGGTTCGGCGACTGTGCCCATTGGAAGACCGTTCTTGTGCGAGTGGGCCTGGCTACCACCATCGGCGCGATCAAGCTATGGACTAGCGCATCATGATCGGCCCAACTGCTGATGCGATCGAGCCAGGATTCGAAGAGCTTGAATTCGCAGTCGCCAAATTCGCCATCGAGTTTTTCCAGTAAGAATACGGCGGCAACTCTTTCTTCCAGTACCGAGCCGGAAAAAAGATGATCCGCGACGTCAACGAGAAAATCAATCCCGTGTTCTTTTCTTACCTCACGTCGAAAACAAACGGCGGCGCGCCGGAGGTCAGCCGTATACCATCCGTGCGATTTGACTTCATCTTTGAAAAACCACTGCACACCCGCGGCGTGCTCGGCGGAACCGCCGTCTTTTAACGCGCCACGAACCTGGGCGGCAACCGCGGACGGTGTGTCCAGAACTTTAGACGAAGGCGCGTGCTTGTCAGCGCCTGGCGTGCGCATCCTCATGACTGGTCTACTGTCTCCGCGCGGACGACTTTGTCGTAAATCCAGAGCAGCAAAGTTGTCGCTAATCCCACTCCAATCACCCACCACCAAACCATCCTTGGCTGGTGCAATTGTTCCCCGTAGTGCTGCATAAGCCAGCCACTGAACTTGCCCGCGATAAACGAACCAATACCCAGCGGCAGAAACGCAAATCCCATGTACGTTCCCTGCTGGTCGGGAGGCGCGAGCCGCGAGATGTAGTCGTAATATCGCGGCTGCTGCGTAATTTCACCAATCGCAACCACCACCAGGGTGGCCACTGCCATCCATACCGAGGGGTGAATGATCAGCAGAAGCCAGGCCAGACTTGAAATCAGGGTACCCAGTACGATAGCGTGAAATGCGTGCATACGCTTGGTCACAAAGCCGATCACCATGGTGAACAAGATGACCACGATGGGATCGGTAGCCAGAATCCGCGCCGTGTTGGCCTTCGGATCGATGTAGGCTGAAATGTAAAGCGGCAGCGCGATGAATTCCTGCCAGAAGACGATCCAGTATCCTGTGAAGATCAGCAGGAAGAGCATGAAGCGCGGGTTGGAAAGTACGGTAAGGAAGTTTTTCCCAACCTGACTGAGGCTGGCCGCTTCTCCTGCTTCGGATCGTCGCGGCTCCTTGAAAAACAGGAGCACGACAAAGAACATGAGGAAAACGCTCAGAGCTGCAAGATGAAACAGGCCTGCAGCACTGCCGTGATCCTGTTCCCAGCCCGCCATCAGTGGCCCTAACGTGCTTCCTACGTTGACCAGCGTGTAGTAAATCGAGTATCCCACCGAGCGGACATTCTTATTCGACGCTCGCGCCGTAGTCCCGACCACGCTCGGCTTGACCAGCGCCACGCCTAGGGCGGGCAAAATCAGCACGAACGCGACGAGCGAGGCCAGGGGAACGGCATTGCGTACGGGCGCGAACCACGACGCGCCCAGCGATCCCAGCAGAAAATACGAGAAGCTCAGAATCAGATATGCTAGAGAAAGCGCGCGCCGGAAGCCGAGCCGGTCGGCGATCGCGCCTCCCACTACCGCGAGAAACCAGACCCATCCGCCAAACATCCCTGTCAGGCTGCTGGCCTGTTCGACGCCGAAGTGCAAACCCTCATGCAGGTAGCGCGCCAGCACGGCAAAAACGGCATAGTAAGAAAGCCGCTCAAAAAGCTCGCTTATATTCGCGACCCAGAACGGCCGCTCGAACCCGGTACGAATCTCGTGGAAGCGTTCAGCAAAGCTCAAGAGGGGCTCCCTGATGATTTACGTGGAGCGGGCGCCCTCGCCCGCGTTTGCGATACATTTACGTCTGGTCCGCTACGTAATCCCAATCGCTTTCTAACCTCTGCTGCCGAGAGACCGGAAACCCGAATCACCTTCGCGCGACGGGTCTCGCCGGAGGCAATAGTAACGGAAGCTCGCGCGACCTTCAAAAGTTTCGCGAAGAATTCGATGCACGCTGCGTTCGCTTCGCCATCAATAGGCGGAGCTGTTACAGAAAGTTTCAGCGCATCGCCTACTTCGCCCGTGATGGCGTTTTTCTTGGCGCGGGGATGGACTCTCACTGCAAACGTCACGCCGTTTCTCGCATCCTGAACAAGAATCAACCTTTCTTCCTCAGCGAAAATGCCGTCTCAGCCAGCAGCAGAGATCCCACCAGCGGCACTTGCGGATGCTGCAGGGTGCGTGATTTTCCAATACTCGCCATTAACGCAATCGCGAACACAAGCATCGATATATTCGCCGTGATGCAAGAGAGTCTCAGGCCTTGTACCCCACGATCGTTGCGTATGCGAAGCAGGTTCAACATGGCCGTGAACAGCAAAGCCAGGCAGGTCCCAAAGATCCAGATTCTGCCCGTATAAGTTTTCGGTACGAGCAAGCTATCGATGATAGCCAGAACAATAACCGCTGCAGCGCAGAACGAGTCCAAGAGCCTCATGCCATTCTTTGTGCCCTCTGTGGTGAAGGTCTTATCCTCTCCCCGAAGATCGCCGTCCCCACACGCACGCAAGTTGATCCTTCTTCAATCGCGATCTCGAAATCGTGCGACATGCCCATGGAAAGCAGATCTAATGTGACGGCTGGCAGCCCGCGACCAGCCATCGTATCGCGCAATTCTCGCAGCTTACGAAAAAATGGACGCGCGTCCTCGGGATCTTCGGTAAAAGGAGGCACGGTCATCAGTCCGCGAAAGACCAACGCCTCCAGCCGAGGCGCGGCAATCAGCAATTCTTCGAGCGCAGGCGAGTCTGGCGCCACGCCGTTCTTGGCGGTTTCGCCGCCGACGTTGATTTCGACGAGCACATCGAGCTTCTTGCCGAGGCCGCGGGCCGCAGCGTCCAGCTTCTCCGCCAGCTTCAACGAATCGACCGAATCCACGGCGAAGAAGAACTCTACGGCCTTCGCGGCCTTGTTGGTTTGCAGATGTCCAATTAAATGCCAATCGGCGTCGGGCAAATCCCGCAGAGATCCAATCTTGCCGGCAAATTCCTGAACCCGATTCTCTCCGAACACTATGAGTCCAGCGTTATAGGCTTCTCGGATACGTTCTGCCGCCTGAGTCTTGCTGACGGCCATCAGCGTGATTCCTTCGGGGGGACACCCGGCGCGACGCGCGGCGCTGGAGATGCGCTCGCGCACTGCGGCGACGTTCTCAGAAATCGACATAGAAACACTAAATCACGAAGTGCACGAGATTGCCCGAAGGAACCAGTAGACCCTTCATGTTCCTTCGAACCCTTTGTGAGTTGAGCAAGCTACATGATGGCGGTGGGCGGGGCCGGTTCCTTCGGATCGCCCGCACTCGAAAGCGGTAACCAGATCAGCAACGCTGCCAATAGAGCCATCACACCCATTCCCACAAGATACAGCGGATGTTCAAAGATCTGCGCTGACGTAATCCGCGTGGACCACGTTGAGGCGGCTTTCAGCCATGACTGGTGGGCAAAACCCAATGCGATCAGCGCCGCCCAAAATAATCCAAAGACTGATTCGCCAGCGATCAGCCCCGAGGCTGTGAGAACGCCGGCATTCTCCACCCGCGCGCGCTGTGCCTCATTGAATCCACGCCGCTTGGCCAGCCAATCTCCGAGAGCACGGAAAACCCCGCCGATGAAAATGGCGAACGTCGTCTCAAACGGCAGGTACATACCAACCGCTACCAGCATGGGGCTCTTCACTTGCATCATGATCATCGCGATGCCAAGAAGAATTCCAACTACCACCAGCGGCCAAGGCATGTCGCCGCCCACGATACCGATCGCCAAGGTGGCCATCAGGCCCGCTTGAGGCGCCGAAAGCTGACGGCTGCCGAAACCGAACGCCGTATCCAGCAGGTAGAGAGGCCAGTACATGGCCAGGCTTGCGACGATGACGGCAATGAGTTCAGCCATTTGAATCTTGCGAGGTGTGCCGCCCAAGATGTAGCCAACTTTAAAGTCCTGCAGCAGTTCGCCCGCTACAGAAGATGAAACGCAAACTACCGCGGCTACTCCCAACACCACCGCCACGCCCTTAATTCCAGAGGCGCCAAGCGAGACCATCAGAAGCGCGGCAATCAGCAAGGTCGACAGCGTCAAGCCAGAAACCGGATTGTTGGAAGAGCCAATAAATCCGACCAGACTGCCCGAAACCGTGGCCATGAAGAAACCGACAACCAGCATAACGACTGCTGCCAGCACCGCCGGCCAAACCAGACCTGAGATGCGGATATAGAGGATGCACATGAGCACGAACATCAAGGCAATTAGACCAAAGACCGCCTTTGAGCTCATGTATTGTTCGGTGCGAGAGAGCTTGGCGCGCTGGTCGGCGGTCTGGCGCAGCTCCGACAATGCCCTTCCAATGCCTGCCGTGAGACTCTTCCCCATCTTGAACAGGGTATAAGCCGCACCCACCAGCATCCCACCGACGGCGATGGGACGCACTACAAACTTCCACACGGCGATCGACATGTTCGCCCAGTTGTCGGGAGTATCCGCTGGAAGATACTGTTTGATCTGCGGCCCCAGGAAAAATATGAGCAGTGGAACCATCAATCCCCAGGCCAGTACGCCGCCGGCAAACTGGATTGATGCCAGCCGCAGCCCGATGATGTAGCCAACTCCCAGGTACGCCGGACTCACACTGGGCGCTGCAAAAGTGCTGGTGCCACCCGCGGCCAGGACATTTGCGCTGCCAGTCGTCCCCAGACGCACCTGACTGCGGCCTAGACTGCCCACTGCGAAATGAATGTCCTTATCGGCAGCGAATAGTCCAAAGCGCCCCAGCATATACACCAGGCCGCCCACGCCAATGTTCCAGAAGAGATATTTCGCAGCTTCCGCGCCGCGCCGTCCCGCCTTGTGAATTTCTGCCGCCGCGACTGATTCGGGGAAAGGCAATTCCGGATCTTCCACCATCACCCGCCGCACCAGAGAAATAAAAAGCACTCCCAGGATGCTGCCTACCATCATCAACGCGGTCGATTTCCAATATGCGTCGGCGGGCCGGAAGGAGGGCCATGCCTTGGCGATCACAAAGGCAGGAATGGTGAAAATCGCACCGGCGGCCAGTCCTTCTCCGATTGTGCCCGCCGTGCGAGCAATGTTTTCCTCGAGCAGCGATCCCTTCCACGCTCGCATGGCCGCCATCGCAATCACTGCGGCCGGATACGTTGCCGCAATCGTGATACCGGCGCGCAGCCCCAGGTAAGCGTTTGCCGCGCCCAGCACAACTGTCAGAAAGAGTCCCAGCAATACCGCGCGGAGGGTGAATTCCTTCATCTCCATGTGCTCGGGCACAAAAGGGACGTGTTTCCTGACACCAGTTCCTGATTCGCGGACTGGAGTGCTCATAAGAGAGATCCTCGTAGGGCGTAAGATAAAAGCTATGTAAGTTCGCTAACTTATTCACAACACTAAACGGCGGCACGTTAGCACGCGGACGGGCTGCTTTACAAGTACGATGAGAGTTCCGGGATGTGCACTACCAACATCTTGGCTTGTGCTTGCCGAGGAGATAAAATAGCGACAAGAGTTCTGCACCTGTTTCGCCGACCGGAGGTGTACTGTGACAGGAGTTTCCCCCGACCAGCTCTGGTTCCAGAAATATCTTGAGTTCCATTGTGACGACTGCGGCAGCGACACCGGATTCCGCTCTCGTCGCCGTACCTTTTCCGAGCGTTACCTTCTGCCAATTTTTCTTCTGCAGCCAGTGCGCTGCGCGGAATGCTTCCGGCGGGACTATCGTTTGGTGTTTATGCCGGTGAAAGATCGGTTGCCCGAAGCGGCTAAGAAGGCGCCGACTAATGTGCCGCGATCGGACCGTAACGTTGCTTAGCAGGGTGAGCCGCCTTATACTGCTATGCAAGCAGTGATATCGCACAGGGCCCGTCTCAAAAGGTTCCGGGCGGGCAACACGGAGGCCGTCTTCAGCAGTAGTGAGGACAGAATTCGGGCTGGCCAGGTCATGGCGGAAGGGCCACGCCCTTCTATTGCTTCCCGGACTTGTCAGACCGCGGTCGATCCCGCCAGCATTGACGCAAACAGAACTGGCCGGGCCTGGGTCGGCGAACTTGCTGCGAGTATTTTCGCTGGGTTGTTCCCATCCGACTGCCGCATCTGCGGCACACCGCTGGTTAAGATTTCACGACTCCCGGTTTGCCAGGCTTGCCTGGACGCCATGCTCCCTATCTCCGGCGGAATCTGTGTCATTTGTGGCGAGCGGATCTTTTCCCCTTACGCCATTTCCAGTTCCCGCGGGGAACCACGATGCGGATTGTGCCGCCGCATCGAGCCTCCATTCGCGCGAGCGACAGCTTATGGCAGTTACGAAGGCGGACTGCGCGAACTCATCCAATTGTTGAAGTACGGTGGCGTTTGTCCGGCGGCGAACGTTCTCGGACGCATGCTGGCGGAAGCGATAAACGTGCTCGAACCTGAACTTCCTGAAACCGTCGCGGTGATTCCTGTGCCGCTGCATCGCGGCAAGCTTCGCCAGCGGGGTTTTAACCAAGCAGAACTCATTGCCCGCGCCGCGATGAGAAGCCACCTGTCGGGCGATCGCTTTCGTTTGTGTGTGGGAACACTTGAGCGAACGCGCGAGACCTCCTCGCCAAGCGGCCTCACTAGCCACCAGCGCCGCGAGAACTTGCGGGGCGCTTTTAGAGTTGCTCTCCCGGAGGCCGTGAAGGGCCGCGAGGCGCTCGTTGTGGATGATGTTTACACTACCGGAGCGACTGTTTCGGAATGCGCGCGCGTATTACGGCGTGCTGGCGCAACCAAAGTGTGGGCTGCGACCGTGGCACGTACCCTGAAAATTTCAGCACGGCATGTGGAGATTGCTTCGGGCAACGACAGTGAAACTGAAATAGACGAGGGAATCGCAGACCCGGTTGCAATGGCCAGGGCGGCAGGAATCTAAATATGTCAGGCAGGATGGAATCCGAGGCAGGACCTACAAACCGGCACGCCGCCGGCCTATTTGCGGCCGCGGCGATCCATCGCGAGAGCAACGGAGCTTCGTTGCACGCTCCCGTGCTTGTTCTGAATGCGTCCTATGAGCCGATTAACGTCTGCGCCGCGCGCCGCGCTTTAGTGTTGGTGCTCAAGGGCATTGCCATGACTGAAGAAGAAAATGGACACTTCCTGCACGCGGCCCGGATCGCGATACGCGTGCCTTCCGTCATTCGGCTTCTCGAGTATCGCCGCATCCCCCACCAGAGCCGCGCTTTGTCGCGAAAGAATATTCTGTTACGTGACCGCAACACCTGCCAGTATTGCGCCACGGTTCTCTCATCCGGCGATTTGACGCTGGATCACGTGATCCCCCGCTCCCGCGGAGGGTCGTCCACTTGGGAGAACCTTGTGGCTTGCTGCCACGCCTGCAATCGCCGCAAGGGCAACCAGTTTCCGCTGGAAGCCGGCATGAAACTGATGCGCGAGCCCCGCGCTTTCAACCTCCACACCAGTCGCCACATCATGCGGCTCATGGGCCGGTCAGACGATAAGTGGCGGAAGTATTTGTTCTACTAGCAGACAGTTCTGCGCTATGGCTTCTGCTCGTCCGGCTTCTTCGGCTCGGGAGGTGGCGGAGGCTGCGGCGGATTCTGTCCCGGTTTCTGGTCCGCCTTTGGAATCTCCTGCCCCTGATACAGAATCTTCACGCTCGATCCAAAGCGCTTGTAGTCCTCGTACTTCACGACCTCGCGGATGTGAACGTCGTTCAGGTTGAAGTGCAGAGTGTCGTCCGCGCGGGTGTAACTCGGAAACCAATACTTGCCGTCAATTTGCTGCCGCCAGGTTGTGAATTTTGGATAGAGGTGTTCCTGCTTGCCCCCTCTTTTCTTCGTATCGCGCGTCTCCGGCACGGCTTGGCCATAAGTCTTCACAATCTGAAAGTCGTGATCGTCCACCCAAATCCGTCCCTGGAAATAACGCTTTTTCCCGACAATCTGTTTGGGAGCAATGTCGAAAACGTAGCAGTGCAGCTCATCCTCCGCCTGCTGCCCGACGTAGAGAATGTTGTATTCCGGGATCTCATCACTGGTCAGCACAAAAGGCAGGCGGTTTCGGAAATCCTGAACGTCGCCTTCGTCCAGCGAAAGACCGCCTTGTTCCAAACTCGACGCTGGCGCGAATACCACGTTTTCCATGCGCCGGCCCTTGTCATCAAAAAGCACATCAAAAACCTCGTGATATTCGCCTGTAGTGGTGCTTCCATCCAGGGTTTTCACGGTAATGTCTTGCCGGTAGGTATATTGCTCCCGCGCCTCCTTGAACTCCTTTTCCTTCGTTGCGAAGCGCTGAATAATTTCTTCAGGCGTAATGCCTTTGGGCGGAGCATTCTCCAGCGCACCTTCTTGAGCTGTCACGCTAAGCGTTGCAAGCAGCGAACTGAAAAAGACGGCAATACACAAAAGCATTCGGAGCGGCGGTTTCATGCTCTTATTTTACCGAACAATTGGGATGGAAGGGGGTGGATCCGATTCGAGCAACAAGTACGGAAGGCAATCGCGATTTCTACGGCAAACACCTGACCGCGGCAACCCTCCCTCGACCCCTCTCCGCTCAGTGAGGTCGAGGGTAGGGCGCTGCAGTTCTGCCGCCCATTTAGATGCCATATCGATGAAGGGGTTGCCGGTGGAAATAAGAAGTAAAGACTGGATTTGCCGTGCGAGTTATTGGGTATTTTTCTTGCGCGGCGGATGCTGAGCGTCGGTTTCATGTCAGGATTGTCGGCAGCTAGCCGAGAGCTCCGTGCAATCACTGCAATCAGTGATAGCATCGATTGCATTGGCGAGCATAACCATTCGACGGCTTCCCGAGAATACGAAGCGACGCCTGCGCATTCGTGCTGCCCGCAACGGCCGCTCCATGGAGCAGGAGGCCCGCGAGCTGCTCGAAGCTGGGCTGGCCCGCGCCGACTCCGATCCGAAAGATATTGGAGAAGCTATCCGCAAAATTTTTGCGCCAATGGGGGGCGTGGATCTCAAGATTCCACCACGTGGTCCGATGCGCGAACCTTGGATCAAGTGATAACTCCTGATGACCATTCTGGACACCAACGTCGTCTCCGAGATTATGCAACCGGAACCGTCGACCGCAGTGCTGAAGTGGCTCTCCCAGAGGAAAAAAGAAGAAATCGAATTCCATATCACCACCATCACCGTGGCGGAACTGCTATATGGAGTTGAACTGTTACCCCATGGCAAACGCCGCGCCTCCCTGCTCACCGGGGCTGAAACCATGTTTGCCCGGGTCTTTGCCGGACACATTGTTTCGTTCGACGAGGAAGCAGCCCGCGCATTGTCAAAAATTTCTGCCGCGCGCCGCTTACGAGGCCGCCCCATTGCGGAATTCGACGCTCAGATCGCCGCTATCGCCCGCTCTCGCGGCGCAACTTTGGCTACACGCAACACCGGCGATTTCGAAGGCTGCGGCATGCGGCTGGTGAATCCCTGGCAGCCCATCTGATCGCAAGTCTATAATCCTTAGAATTTTGTCATTCCGACCGCAGCCAAGCGAACGGAGGAACCTGCTGTCTTGTGGAGTGACGATGCTCCGGAGTGGCCGCAGGCTAGGAACTCGCGCTAGAAGCTAGCAGCTAGTAGCCGTCTTTGCTACACTCATCCGTTTGCCGAAGAGGTTTTGTTATGCGCCGTTTTTTTCTATCCGCTCTCGTGCTTATCGCGTTTGCCTTCCCCGCATTCCCCCAGGCCAAGCATCCCTTCACCTTCGAAGACATGATGAAGCTCAAGCGCGTCGGCGAGCCGGAAGTATCACCCGACGGGAAGTGGGTGATCTTCAGCGTGGTCAATGTCGATCTCGAAGCCAACACGAAGACGCCGCACCTCTGGATCGTGCCCACGGCGGGAGGGCAGGAGCGCGAGATCATCGCCGATCAGGATGCGGACCGTCCCCGCTGGGCGCCGGATGGCAAGCGTTTTGCGTTTATCTCGACAAAGGGAGGCGGCTCGCAGGTTTGGATTGCCGATTTCGATGGCGCGGCGGGCACTGTCAAGGGGGTGCACGAGTTGTTTCATATCGCAACCGAAGCCGGCGGTGAACTCTGGTCGCCGGATGGCGCAAGAATTCTCTTCGTCTCGGATGTCTATCCTGAGTGCGACGGTACATCGCCTCAAGAAGAGATGTGCAATGCGAAAAAGCTTGACGAGGCCAACAAGTCGAAGGTGACGGCGCTGATTTTCGATCGTCTGCTTTATCGTCACTGGAACGCATACAAGGAGGGCCGACGGAGTCACATTTTTGTGCTCTCTGCTCGGCTCGCCGATAGCGATCTTCCTGACCGCACATTTCGCCGTCCCATAGACCTTACGCCTGGCGACTACGACGCGCCTGTGTTCTCGCTGGGTGGGCAGGATGACTATGCCTTCTCGCCTGATGGGCAAGAGATTTGCTACACCTCGAATCATGATAAGAATCCGGCTGCTTCCACCAACAACGATCTGTGGATCGTTTCTGTGAAAGGAGGAGCAGCAAAGAACATCACCGCCGACAATCCCGCCAGCGACTCGACGCCGTTGTATTCGCCCGATGGCCGCTACATCGCCTACCGCGCCCAACAGAGGCCGGGATACGAGAGCGACCGCTTCCGGTTGATGCTGTACGACCGCAAGACGGGAGAGAAGAAGAATCTGACGGAAGGCTTTGACCAATGGGTCGGCACTTTTGCGTGGCTGCCAAACTCTTCTCGGATCTACTTCAGCGCCGGAGAATCGGGAGACGCACCGTTGTTCAGGATCGGGCTTGATGATCCAGCCATCCTCCAGATCGTCCGCGGAACTTACGATGACCTCAACTTTACTTCAGACGGCAAAACTTTGCTTGTCACGCGGAATTCGATCGCATTCCCAGTCCGCATCGAAGCGGTAGATACAGGCGCGGTCGAGGAACGTTTTCCGGAAATCGGACATTTGGGAGGAACGCATCCTGAAAATTTTGAAGCCAGGATTACTTCCCCGGACCTTGTGTCCCGCGCGCTCGCTGACCCTAACGCAGAGGTCCTCTCCCAAGTCGCCATGTTCCCGCTCGAATCGTTCTGGTTCACCGGGGCCCACGGCGACAAAGTCGAAGGCTTCCTGGTCAAGCCGCCGAACTTCGATGCCTCGAAGAAATATCCCGTGAAGTTCCTCATTCACGGCGGACCGGAGGGGGCGTGGGGAGACGATTGGAGCTACCGCTGGAATCCCGAACTCTTCGCCACCAATGGATACGTGGTCATCATGATCAACTTCCACGGCTCGACTGGTTACGGGCAGAAATTTATCGACGCCATTAACGGCGACTGGGGCGGCGCTCCGTATGAAGACCTGATGAAGGGCCTCGACTACGCAGAAGAGCATTATGGTTTCATTGATAAGACCCGGGAGTGCGCGCTGGGCGCCAGCTACGGCGGATACGCCGTCAACTGGATCCTCGGCCACACCGACCGCTTCAAGTGCCTGGTGTCGCACGACGGCATGTTCAACGCCGAATCCGCCTGGGGCACTACCGAAGAACTCTGGTTCAACGATTGGGAGTTCAAAGGCACTCCCTACTCGAACCGCGCCGGCTATGAGAAGTGGTCGCCGCACCAGTACGCAAAGAATTTCAAGACGCCCACTCTGGTAATTCACGGCCAGCGCGACTATCGCTTGGACGTGAGCGAAGGCCTACAGCTTTTCACCACGCTGCAGATGGAAGGCGTCCCGTCAAAGATGCTGTATTTCCCCGACGAAGGCCACTGGGTGCTGAAGCCGCAGAATTCGCAGCTCTGGTACAAAACCGTGAACGACTGGGTGGATCAGTGGGCGAAATGAAGTGCATAGGTTCACTCGACTGTGCTCAGGGCAAGCTCTTCGGATGGCGGAGAGCGCAGGTCGCAGGATGATCAGGTCACAGCAGAAAGCCCGGCCAACGGCCGGGCTTTCCGTTAAGGGCCGCCTCGTCAGGTTAGGCCGATGACTTCTTCCTTCCCTCGATGGCCACAGGCTGCGCAACCTTGCGCACCAAGAAGGGTTGTTGATTCGGTTCGTTGCCCGCCCATTCCAGGCTCACTATCGAGTGCCCGGGCTGACAGGTGACAAAATAGCGCTCTCCATTCGGGCTGGTTACTTCGAACTTGCCGGTCTCGCCCTGTAGAGCCTCGGCAATGTCATAGGCAGTAAAACTATCATTCAACTTCATGGGGACTTCCTCCAGTCTCCTTGTGGTTGTGAGTTGGGATTGTCCCCTTCCTTAAGGGAGGAGCGTTCCTTACATGGTAAAACTCTGAACCTTGAAGTCAAGGTGGGGTCTGCGGGTAAATTAGTGTGAAGGTTTAATACCGCGAAGGAGTTTTGATGCCAACGCCGAAGCCCGAACACCGAGCCTCGAAGAATGCCGGGGATCCTGCGCCGGCCACCCCCGCGCGGCAACTCGAATCTTTCCTTGCGAAATATGATCCGGAGGTCACTGCCTTCGCGCGCCGCACGCTGGCCAAGATGCGCAAACTTGTCCCCGGCGCCATCGAGATGATCTACGACAACTACAACTGGCTGGTGATTGGGTTCAGCCCCAGCGAGCGCCCCTCCGAGGCGATTTTTTCTATCGTTCTCCCGCCGGGAAGGCTGACATTGTGTTTTCTTCAGGGCGCGGGCTTGCCCGATCCCGGCAAGCGCCTGACGGGTAGCGGCAACGTGGTTCGAAACATACGCTTGTATGAGTCCGGCGCGCCGGATGCCAAAGTCCTCGACGAACCCGAGGTCCGCGCTCTCATCAATGTGGCTCTGAACCGTGCCAAAGTCCCGATGCCATCCGGAGCGCGCCGCAAGCTCATCATCAAGTCGATTTCGGCCAAGCAGCGGCCGCGCCGGCCCGAACCGCGAAAGAAATAGCTCGGAGCTGAAGGCGGATCAAGGGGGCGCTATTTCTCATCGATAGTTTTCTCGGTGTCTGTTCGACCTACGTTCCTCTCGGTGTTCATCGGCGCAGCAGATTTAAATCGCTCTATGGTGGAGCGAGAACGCTACATTGCGACGCGTCAACGACGATCGGATGCGCTTCCGCAGTTATTGCGGAAAGCGCTCCATCACATCCTGCAGCGAGGCTGCGGTTCCGGCCGAGACCATGATTTCGATCTCCAATGCTCCAGTAACTGATCCTCCGGTCGGCACAAAACTTGCCAGACCGTTGGCGCAACGACGCCAGGTCCGGTTCCATCATGGAGATGCGATCCACAAGGGAATCGTGCCCGCGCCGCAACGCAGCAACGAGAATCAGCAAGAAAGCAGCGGGCAGACGCCAGCAACTCCTGGCCAAAACTGTCACCTGGGAACGAATGTCTGCGCAGAGAGGTCTGGGAAACCGATGGCATCCTAGCTCGCGACCGGAACAAAGTCGGTGACCGATGTCACAATGCATCTGTGGATTACAACAGTCACTCCACCTCGAATTGCCAGCAAACCGCGACCTAAGGAAATCCAACTAACGTGCGTGCCGCTGATGTTCTTCGGCGCTTAAATGAGCCCCCGCGAGCAGCAGCAGACCGGTAAGAAACGCCCAAAACATCATGCTGACCGACAGCGCGAAGGGTCCATAGACTTCGGCGAAATTCAATCGGGGTAAGGCTAGAATGTAGCCATATTTCAGAGCCTCCGAGAGCACTCCCATGATGATCGCGGTCGGAAGCACGGCGCGCGCCGGAACCTTGCCGTTGGGCAACACCCAGTAGATAAGAAAGAAGATGGCAATGCTGGTGGCGATGGCGAAGACCTTCATCACCACAAATCCCACGACTCGAATGAATGCGCTGCCGTGGCCGCGCAACAGAAATTCCATGAGTGCCACATTACCCGCGGTCATAGCAATGGAGAGCAGAGCGAGCACGCCACAGCCGAAAGCCAGTCCGAGCGAGATCAATTGATTTCCCACATAAGACCGGTTGTTGGGGAAGCGCCAGACGCGGTTGAGCGCGACCTCGAGCGGCATAAAAATCCCCGATGAGGTTGCCAACAAAATGATCAGAGAAACCACCTGGACCCTGCGCCGTGTGTCGACTACGGCGTTGAGGTTGCGAATGACGAACTCCTGGCCGGCAGGGAGGTAGTCGCGCAGCAGCTCAACCACCACGTCGTACATCACGTGCGAATGAAAAACTCGCCGGACGAGCGTCATCAACAACACAACGAAAGGAAAGAACGAGAGGATCGAATTGGCCGCAACCGAGAAGGCAAAAGTATGCACATCCGTGCGCAGGAGATAGTTCGCAGTGGAGAGCGCTACGCCAATGGAGGGCGCACGCGGCCGTCGCTGCGGAAGGCTTGTTGCGGGATCGGACGCGCTACCTGTGAATTGATCGGGCACAGAGTTCACCCAATCCTATCAAAGGGTTGCGCCGGCCCCGACTTTCCTCAGGGAACCAAGGTTCTAAGGCTGCAGATGCGTATTCCTTATACTCCGTTAAAGCTTAGAATGTGACCGCCGGTTATTTTTGCACTCTTCCCACTAATTTTTCTTGCGTAACGATTTAATACTCCTTATTATCTGTGGCTCATGAACCGATGAACATCGGGACATGAATCCGTAAGGCAGGTTGATGTCTTGAGCAGGGCAGTAGAAATCAGCGCTGATGGTCAGGCTCCGAAGTTTCGCGCCGCATTTTCTTCATGCGCCGTCGAATCGGGAGTCTTTTTCTTTGGGGCAATTTCCTCTGCACAGAGAGACGCAGCCGAGTTTCACTGGATTTCCTGAGGGGGCGCTCCGGTTCACCCGGAGCAATAAAACAGGAGGGCCGGGTAACTATTCTTAATGATTAAGGGAAAGGAGTTTTTTGTGAGAGAGAAGGGAACAGTAAAGTGGTTCAACGGGGCGAAGGGATATGGCTTTATCCAGCGCTCCACGGGTGAGGACGTTTTCGTACACTTCTCCGCGATTCAGGAGAACGGCTACCGCTCGCTGAACGAGGGTGAGACCGTGGAGTTTGATCTCCTCAAGGGCCCCAAAGGTTTTCAGGCGGGCAACGTCGTCCGCGCCTAGCTCGCAGGTTCCAGTTTCCCGACCCTCCCGCTCCATCGGGAGGGTTTTTCGTTCGCGGCGCTCGACACTGTCACAATTTTGTCATTCCGATCGGAGCCGGAACGTGAGCGAAGCCGAAGGGGACGGCGGAGCGGAGGAACCTGCTGTTTACCTTTAAGCTCGGCCTCCGACAAAGCGAAACCCGCGCCAAGGACAAGTCGTAGGGAAAGACGCGGAACAGCACGATCCGACCCCAGCCCCGGAGAGCCTGCCCTTGAACGAAGCCGAAGGCTAAGTCCGAGGTAAGCCGAAGAAACAGGAGCCAGTCCCGGACGGACGACATCCTCCGGACGCTCGTGTTCCCCTTGTGACATCGAACCCGTGGACCTTCGCAAGGCCGGTGTCGACCCCAAGTTTGTTGTCCTGAGCGGAGTAACGGACGGCGAGCCCGCGACCTGTCGCGCGAGGCCGAAGGATCCCTAACCCAGGGAAGAGGCTCTGGCTCCGCAGAGAATCTCGGCCTGGAGTGGGTGGCAACCCCTGGATTGGCGGTCGAGCGCTGCCAGTCGTATGCTTATGGGGAGCCAGGACTGGCCCGGATCAGCGACCCGGACGTGGTGGGAGAAGGAGATTCGGAGGAACGCTCGTTGAAGCTCGAAGCGGCGCGGGCTAAGTAATGCATAAGTTCTTTCCCTCAGCACTCGATCCCCGCGAAGGGCAGTTACAAGCCTTGGAACACATCCGGAGCGCCTTCAATGATGGTAAGAAATTTTTCGTGCTCGAAGGTCCTACCGGTTTTGGTAAATCTGCAGTAGCAAAAGCGGTGCTGAATCTGTGTGGAAAGGGTTTCATCACCTCTCCCCTCAATACCCTGGTGCGGCAATATTCACAAGATGACGATCTGGGACTGACGGAGGTACGTGGTCAATCTACGTATACTTGCAGAGCGTTCCAGGGCGTGAACTGTGAAAAGGCGAGCGATTCTTTTGAAGACCACGGCACGAAATGCGTCGACTATGTACCAGCGCGCGATGCATTCTGGACCGCACAGCATAGCGTCACGAACGTGCATTTTCTCTCCTACGCTCCCCCCATCGAAGGCGCTGTTTATCCAAGAGATGTTCTAGTCATCGACGAGGCCCATAATCTGGAAAACATACTTACGAACATGGTCGGCCGTACCATCACTCCCGAGGACGTGACTGCGATCAATGCGCGTATGTTTGACTTTCCGGATGAAGATAAAGATCTGCTGAATTTGAAGAGAGTGACCGACTGGCTGAGGTATTTCGAAAGCGCCATTACCCACGCACTTACCGACATCTCTGACGGAGAAGAAAAACGCAATTATGAAAGCCTCAAGCAGGGGATTAACTTCACATTGAACTGCGGTGACTGGATCAGTTGGAAAGAGGGGGCAAACCTCGTCATCGCGCCGATGTCTGCAAGGCAGGCGGTAAGGCCCCTGTTTCGGTGCGCCAGCCACGTTCTATTCATGTCCGCAACGATGGGCGACATCCCGCTGTTCTTGCACAATCTTGGCATCAGTCAGAAAGACGCTGCAGTTTATCGCGCAAAGAGTGAATTCCCGCCCGAGAACAGAAGGATCATCTACCGGAATCACGGCTCAATGAGCAAGACGTGGAAACAGCCTGGATTGCCTCAGATGTTGCAAGAATGTTCACTCATTCTGAGGAACCGTCCCGAGGAGCGCGGAATCATCCATTGTCACAGTCGAGAACTTCAGCAAATGGTTTCGCAACACTTGGCAAAGGAATTCGGAAAACGCATCTTGACTCACGGCAGCGGGCCAGATCGTGATGGCGGCATTAAGCGGCTGAGAGAGAGCAGAAACGGAGTTTTGTGTTCCGTTGCTATGACGGAAGGACTCGACCTGCGGGACGATGAGGCAAGGTTCTGCATTTTCGCTAAGATCCCCTGGCCCAATCTGTCAGATCCCTACATCGCCGAACGTCGGAAACGCTCTCAGGAATGGTACGAGAACATGACCGTTCTCTCTATTATCCAGGGAAGCGGACGAGTCGTCCGTAGTCTCACCGACCATGCGGACACATTTATCTTCGACAGCTCTTTCGAACGTCTGCTGCCTCGGTTTCCTAATTGGTGGAGAGCCGCGATGGTCACGGATACTACTGTTTACTGATCCAGGAGAGTTGCTCAGGCTGAAATAGAAGGTGCTAGAATTCCGGCTCACGAAACGGCATGTCAATTCATTGGCTTATTAAATAAAATTGTCCCAGACAACGAGACTCGTAATTCTCTTGCTGGTATGCCGCACTTTTGTTCGCTGTTTGTCGCTTCCTGTTCGGGAGTTGATTGCCTCCCACCGCTGAAAAAGGCTTATGGCTCTACGCGTCATTCGCTCATCTTCTGCTAGTGTAGTGTCCCATAAGTAAGCGGCATTAAATATTGCAAGGACGATAGGCGTCTCTGATGCACAACGGAGGTGCCTATGGCGATGGGACGACTGAAGGCAGCGTTGGTGTTGAGCCCGGAGCAGCGTGCGCAACTGGAAAGCATGGCCCGTTCCCGTTCGCTTCCGGCGGGACTGGTGACTCGGACACGAATTGTTTTGCTGGTGCGGCGGGAACGATGAACCAACAGATTGCCCGGCAGTTGGGATTGACCAAAATCGCTTTACCGCACTTCCACCGACAACAAATCGCCATCCGACAGTCCACCAGGCTTGTAGTTCACCGAAACCGAGCGATCGTTCCAGGTGCACGAAAACGTGTCGGCTCCAATGAGCATCAGCGATTTATAGTTCGCAGTCCTCAGTTTCAAAACTACTCCGCCCGAGGCCACGCTGAGAATTGCCGCAGGCGACTGCGAGCAGTCCACGCCGACCAGTCTGCCTTGGAGAAACTTCGCCGGCCGTTTGTCCGCCGTCGTGGATTGTGTTCCCGGTTCGGCGGCGCGCTTGGCCGCGTCCTCCTCCAGCACGTCGAAAGGAGATTTCTGGCCCGAAGGCTTCTTGGCCGATGCCGCAGTGGCCGCTGATACGCCATATTTCTGCTCGGTTGAGAGTTGTGTCAGCCGCTCCCGCGCCTCGGCGGCGACCTGCGCGTTGCCGTTCGCCTCAAGCCGCTCCAGCAAAGCTCGAGCGGCTTCCCATTTCTTGTCTGACTCGTAAATTTCCGCCAGGTGATAAACATAGTGCGGGTTTCGCGGACTCAGTTGCATGGCGGCGCGTTCGGCTTGCATCGCCGCGACCGGTCCGCCCCCTTCCATCCGCGCAATCGCCAGCAGGTCGTAGGCGCCGGCCATTTCCGGGTACCATTCGAGCACAGCGCGCAGATCCTGCATCATGTTCGGCAGGCCCTGGATGTCGGTCTTCTTCACCTGCGACATCCTGTATTTCAACACGGAAAGATCGTAGCGAATCCACATGTCGCGCTGGTTGAGGGCGGCGGCGTCGCCCAGTTCTTCGAGGGCGGCATCAAACTCGTTGCGCTGAATGTGATCCCATGCCAGAGCGCGGTGAGCGATCTCGTTACCCGTCGCAGCGACCAGCGGCGCATCATTCTGAGTGTCCTTCTTATTTTCTTTGCTTGACGCCTTGGCGGCCGCTGGATCAGGTTGAGTGGCCAGCGCCTGCAATTCCTGCAGCCCGGCTTCGCGGCGGTCGGGAATTCGCGTCTTTACTCCTGCCGCTATGGCGCGGGCATCTATCTCAGGCATGGCCTTGGAGGTAATCGCGCTGTCATTCGGTCCCACCGGCGCAGGGAACTGGTAGACCTGTGGTGCATTCTGTTGGAAACCAGGCTGCTTTGAGGCGTCGAGCGCCGTGAACAGCGGTGTGAGCGAATGGAAGTAATTTTTCACTGCTTCGTCGAGTTGCGCCGGCGTCACGCCGTATGCCTTTTGGATGGCTGCTTCCACGGCCACGTGCTGGTTCTCAACCAGGTCAAAATAGCTCCCCGTCTCCGGTAGCTTCTTTTCGTGTAAGAGGTAATGCACCATCATCCACGACTGCGCGTAGAAAAGCGTATGGCGCGTGCCTGCTGTGTACGTAGAGGTGTCATGCTTCATTGTGAGCAGGTCGGGCAGCGCGAGCCACACCTGTCCGCCGAGCAGTTCCGTGAATGACTTTGCTGGATTCTGCGCTTCGTGCTGGTTCTGAAGCAGGTCTTCGGTGAAAGGAGAGCTGAGCTCGGGGTCGCTGCCAATTTCTACCCGCTTATCGTCGATGCGGATCGAGCTGAAATATTCGGCCAGCCCTTCGTCGAACCATCCCTGCACCGGCGGGTAGTTGTAATTCAAAAGCATCTGCGCGAAGTCATGAGATACGGCGCGCCAGGGTTCTTCCTCGAACAAGTTCAGCACAACGAAGTTCTGGTCTTCTCCGGAAAGAAAGAAGCCAGGTGCGCCGATCGGCTGCCCCTGCCGCATTGGTGCGCTCTGGTAGTAGTTCTTGTCGCTCTTGAAAGCGAGAATCGTCAGGGGAAGCGGTTCGTTGAGCCGTTCCTTCATAAGCAACGCGGCAAAGACGGCCCGCATCTGTTCAAAGCGCAGCGCAACCTCGCGGCCTTTTTTTTCCCCTGCGTCGGTGATGACGGTGTAGTGAGTTGAGTGAATTTCGAGCCACGGCGAAGGCTCGGCGGCAGGGGCGGATGTGCCCAGAAGAATGCCCAGAAGCATTGCTGGAAGCCATGAAATCGGGATGGGACGAGTGCGGGCCATGCGCCTTCTGCCGGGGAGAAAACAACTTCCAAAATGCTAACACGAGGTCGCCGCAGGCGCTGGGGAACGACCAGGCTGAATGATTGACGGAATCCCCAAAAAGAAGTCAAATATGCCGATGGCCTGCCGGGACTTAGCTTACTAAGAAGGCGTTCGCTTAGTGGAAAGTCAGTAATTCAGTAATAAGGTTCGCAAAGAAACAGGTCGCCTTCAAGAGGAGCATAGCGCAGCAGTGAAGTTCTTGCGAAATGCCCACGATCCAGCTGTGCCGCGGATGCTTCGGCACTGCGTTGCTTCTGTACTTCGGCCCAGAATCTTTGCTCTCGCCTTTCTGCTTGCCGCCGGTTGCATCTTCGCAAACCAAGCTTTCGCGCAACTCCAGGAATCTGACAACGGACACAATCGCGTTCACGGAACGGTGATCAATGCGGTCACTCACAATCCCATCGGTCGCGCTCTGGTTTACTCCAGCGACAATCGCTTTGCCGCTTTCACTGACAGCGAGGGGCATTTTGACTTCGAATGGCCCGGTAGCGACAGTGGCATTTCTTTCTGGTTGAGCGCTCGCAGGCCGGGTTTTCTGGATGAGCCTGGCGAGAATACGCAAGTCGGGGCATCTCCCGGTAGCGAGCTCACAATTTCTCTCATGCCCGAGGGCGTGATCAAAGGCAGAGTCATGCTTTCGACGGGCGACGCAGCTGCGGGCATTAATTTGCAGTTATTCTCGAGGCAAGTGAGCGACGGCATTGCCCGTTGGTTACAACCGAGGTCAGTGCGGGCCGATTCAAACGGAGAGTTCCGTTTTGCGGACCTGCTCCCCGGTGCTTACAAGTTGCTGACCAACGAGTTGATGGATAACGATCCGGTCGCCACGCCTCCGGGTGGGCAGCTCTACGGGTTTCCTCCGATCTATTACCCGAGCGCAACCGACTTTGCCGGCGCCAGCACGATTCAGCTCGCGGCCGGACAAACGTTTCAGGCGGACCTTTCCCCGGTTCGCCAGCCATATTATCCAGTAAGAATTCCAGTCACCAATGCGGCACTGAACGGAGGAATTAATGTCACGGTATCGCCGCAGGGCCATCGCGGACCCGGATACTCGCTCGGCTACAACCCGGAAAAGCAGAGGATCGAAGGGCTTTTGCCCAATGGAAATTATCTGGTCGAGGCCTCGACCTTTGGGCAGAACGGTGCAACTGGAACGGTGAACCTTACAGTCTCCGGATCGCCCGCGGAAGGATCGAGTATGGCCCTCACCAGAAATAGTTCGATCATCGTTAATGTGAAGGAAGATTTCACGTCAACCGATTGGAACGCTTCCGGGACGTCGAGCAACAGAGGGCGAACGTTTGCTACGCCTAAGATACGAGTCGACCTGGACCTTAGCGTCGAGGCTACAGATGATGACTTCGCGCAGCAAAGAGGCGGACAGCTTCGCCCGCCCGCAGGACCGAACGATGATTCGATGGTTCTCGAAGATCTTGCCCCTGGACGATATTGGTTACGACCGCGTGCGAGCCGTGGCTATGTGGCATCGGCGACCATGGGCGGAGTTGACCTGCTGCGTCAGCCGTTCGTTGTTGGGCCAGGGGCGACTTTACCCATTGAAATCACGCTGCGCGACGACAATGCTGAGATCGAAGGCACCGTCTCGGGGTTAGCCCCTATGACAACGATGAACGAGGGTGCACTCTACTCAGGGCTGTTTAAGCCCTCGGCCTGGATATATTGCGTTCCATTGCCGGATAGCTCAGGGCAGTTTCTGACTTTGTCAGCATCTGGCGATGGAAGGATCGACTACCAAATGGTGGCGCCCGGAAGCTATCGTCTGCTTGCCTTCAAGAAACAGCAACTGAATCTTCCGTATCGCGACCCCGAAGCCATGCGGGCTTACGACTCGAAGGGCCAGGTTGTCCACCTTTCTCCCAGCGAGAAAGCGACGGTACAGTTGCAGATCGTGCCCAGCAGTGAGTAGACATGACCGCTTTCTCAATTTCGATCCGCTGGTACCTGGCAATGATGGCTCTGGGTTTGCTCCGAGCACCGGCATTAGCCGTGCCCCAGGCTGCGAACGCGCCTCCAACCGCAATCTCTAACGGATACAGAATCGCTGGAACCGTGGTCAGCAAAACGGACGGGCATCCGCTCGGCCGTGCGCGGATCACCATACGGGACGCGAAGGACCAACAGAAATTTCAATTCATCATTACCTCCGAGAACGGCAAATTCGAATTTGGCGGGTTTCCTGCGGGAAAGTTTTCGCTGGAGGGAGCGAAGCGCGGGTTCCTCTCGGCGTCCTACGATCAGCACGATCAATTCTCCACCGCGATTGTGACCGACGCTGGTCTTGACACCGAACATCTGGTGCTGCGGCTCGCGCCTAATGCTCTTATTGCCGGCCACGTCCTCGATGAGGTTGGCGAGCCGGTCCGCCACGCAACCGTGAGGCTGTATTACAACGATCACAGCGGAGGCGTGGATCGCGTTCGCCAGTCTCGCGGCGCCCAAACGGATGATCAGGGAACGTACGAGATGACGCCGCTGCCGCCGGGCACCTACTTCGTGTCAGCGAGTGCTCAACCGTGGTACACCCTTCATCCTAATTTGCACCCCGCGGAATCTGAATCCCATGGGCAAGCCGCCGCCGTTGATCGATCTCTGGATGTGGCGTATCCGGTTACCTTCTACGGAGACGTCACAGATGCGGAAAGCGCAACGCCAATCCCAGTCCGCGGCGGAGACCATCTGCAGGTGGATATTCATCTGAATCCCGTTCCAGCCCTGCGCGTTGTCTTTCATGTGCAGGACAATGGCAAGAACGGATTCACGACGCCGCAGCTTCAGCAACAAACCTTCGACGGTTTCACCTTCGTTGAGCCCAGTGTGGTCCAGCAGATTTCTCCGGGGCTGATGGAAGTTACAGGCATTCCCGCTGGCCGCTACAACGTGCGCGTCGCCAGTGGAGGAAACTGGCAGCAACTGAACGGAGTCGACCTCAGCAAAGACGGCGCGCAAATCGACACCACAAACGCGGAAGCCCTGAGCCAGGTGAAAGTGTCGGTGCAAGTGCCGGGTGAAGCTACGATTCCGCCGAGGCTTGCGGTGGGTTTGCGCTCGGGCAATCGATTGCTTACCGCATTGCAAGTTGTCGACCCGAAAGGAGGAAAAGGGGAAAAGGGAGAAACCGAGTTTTCCCAACTTGTTCCTGGCTCCTACGAAGTTGTGGTGCGGAGTTCCGCAATGCGCTATTCGATCGCACACATGGCAGCGGAGGGCGCTCAGGTATCAGGCCACACGCTGACTGTAGCGGCAGGATCATCGGTTTCACTTTCGCTGACGCTGGTCGGCGGCAATGTGGAAGTAGAAGGAGTAGTAAAGAAAGCCGACAAAGGTTTTGCCGGCGCGATGGTAGTTCTGGTGCCGAGAAATCCGGAGATGAACCGGGATCTGTTCCGCCGGGACCAGAGCGATCTTGATGGAACTTTTACTTTGCACGGAGTCGTTCCCGGTGCCTACACGCTGCTTGCAATCGAGAACGGTTGGGATTTGGACTGGTCGCAGCCCGGAGTAATTGCAGCCTACCTGAAGCATGGGCGCACGATTCAAATAGGCAATCAGGCGGCACGACCGATGAGCGTCGCCGACCCAATCGAGGTTCAATCCAAGTAGCTGGACGGTGAACGAAAACCACTCACTCTTGGACGAGCGTTTCTTAGATAGAAACTTTAGATCAGAACGTTGAGGGGTAAGCGTTTCCTAATCGCCGCTGGCATGGTTCTGCGTGGGCACGAGAACCAGACGCGGACGCGCTTCGCTCGGGCGCATTTGCGATGCCTGCCCGCAAGCCTCAAGAATGCCAATCACAGCGCCATAGGCAGCAAGCACGCCAATCCCAACGGAAAGCACTACCGTGAGGCAGAGAATCAGAGGCATGAAGAGCGAAATCACGATCGATCACCTTTATTAAATTGCAGTAGTCAGATGCTACAGGCTCAACTTTCGTCTACGCGGTTTCTTCAATCTAGCTTCGTTGACGCTTCCCGGTATTGACGACTAAGATACGGAGTAGAGCTGTACAGTCCTACTGTCGGACAACTCTGTAGCCCTGTCGACGGTACGGAAGGCCTATCCAGCCCGGACTTTCAGACAATAACTAAATGGCTATTACCAGAATTTCGGTGCGCGGGGCGCGCCAGCATAACCTTAAAAACATTGACGTTGAGATTCCGCGGAACACGCTTACCGTGGTCACCGGACTGAGCGGCTCGGGCAAGTCCTCCCTTGCCTTTGACACGATCTACGCCGAAGGCCAGCGCCGTTACGTGGAAACGCTCTCCACTTATGCCCGCCAGTTTCTGGACCAGATGGAACGCCCGGATGTCGATGCAATTGATGGGCTTAGCCCCTCCATATCAATCGAGCAGAAGACCACCAGCCGAAGTCCACGCTCGACCGTAGGCACGATTACCGAGATCTACGATTATCTCCGCCTTCTGTTCGCTTCTATCGGTGTCCCGCACTGCCCCAAATGCGGCCGCGCGATCAGTCGTCAGTCGGCCGAGCAGATTGTGCAGCGGGTGATGACCCTAACCCCCGAGGACCGCGTCATGGTTCTTGCTCCAATCGTGCGCGGACGCAAAGGTGAATTCAAGAAAGAGATGGAGACGCTGCTCAAGCACGGCTACACTCGCGCCCGCGTCGACGGCGAGCTGGTGAGTATGGATGACGACCTTAATCTCGACAAGCGGAAGAACCATACCATCGAAGTGGTAGTCGATCGTCTTCTGGTGAAGCCGGGAATTGAGCACCGCCTCGAGATGTCAGTCGGCTTGGCGATGAAGTTAGCAGGCGGCCTGGTGCAGGTGTCGGTCGTCGGTGGTGATGAGCAACTGTATTCTGAAAAACTTGCATGCCCGGATTGCGGCATCAGCGTGCCGCAACTGGAGCCCCGCTCGTTCTCGTTCAACAGCATGTACGGGGCCTGCCCCGAGTGCCACGGCCTCGGCAGCCGCTACGACTTCGACCCGGCTAAAGTCATCACCGATTGGTCGAAGCCGCTGCTTGATGGCGGGCTTGGGCCCGGCTCCGCATCGCAGGGGCTAATCCATGCTCTGCAGGTGACGGCGGCAGCGCACGGCATCGACCTGAATGTTCCGTTTGAGCGGCTTCCCGAAAAAATCCAGGATCTGTTGTTAAATGGCGAATCTGGCCGCGGCAAAACGGGCTTTCGTGGAATCTTCGGATACCTGAAGCAGAATCTCGAAGACTCAACTTCAGAGGGTTATCGCGACTGGTTAATGGATCACATGTCCGCGACCGACTGCCCTGCGTGCCAGGGAAAGCGCCTGCGTCCGGAGAGCCTCGCTGTCAAAGTGAATGGCATGTCGATTGCCGACTTTACGGCGCTGCCGATCTCAAAGGCGCTCGAAGTGGCACAGGGCATCAAGCTCAAGGGCCGCGAGGAGCAAATCGCCGGCCGCGTCATGCACGAAATTGTCGAGCGCCTGCAATTCCTGAATGCCGTTGGATTGAACTATATTTCTCTCGATCGCTCGGCGGCCACGCTCTCCGGAGGCGAAGGCCAGCGCATCCGCCTGGCAACCCAAATAGGCTCGAAGCTTCGCGGGGTTCTCTACGTACTCGATGAGCCTTCCATCGGCCTGCATCATCGCGACAATGGCCGCCTGCTGACCGCTCTCGAAAACCTGCGCGACCTCGGCAATACTGTGCTTGTGGTGGAGCACGACGAGGAAACCATCCGTCGCGCCGACTATGTAATCGACCTCGGTCCCGGCGCCGGACGCCACGGCGGTGGCCTGGTTGCCCACGGCACGCCCGCGGAAATCATGCGCGAGCCCAACTCGCTTACCGGCGCCTATATTTCCGGCAGAGCACAAATCAATATGCTGGCCGAGCGCCGTCGCGCCAACGGCGTGGCGCTCACGATTCTCGGCGCGAAGGAAAACAATCTCAAGAATCTTGACGTAACTTTCCCACTCGGCGTGATGACGGTGGTGACCGGAGTTTCCGGCTCGGGCAAGTCCACGCTAGTGAATGACGTTCTCTATCGCGCGCTGGCACGCCAACTATATCGCTCGCGCGAAAAGTCTGGCGAGCACAAGGCCATTGTCGGCGCCGAAAATATCGACAAAGTCATCCGCATCGACCAATCGCCGATCGGCCGCACGCCGCGCTCGAATCCCGCAACCTATACCGGAGTATTCACCGCCATCCGTGATATCTATGCCATGCTGCCCGACTCGCGGGAGCGAGGTTATAAAATGGGACGCTTTTCCTTCAACGTCCCCGGCGGTCGTTGCGAAGCTTGTCAGGGTGAAGGCCAGCGCCGCATCGAGATGAATTTTCTTCCCGACGTTTATGTACTCTGCGAGGTCTGCGGCGGACGCCGCTACAACCGCGAGACCCTCGCCGTAAAATACAACGGCAACTCCATTGCAGACCTGCTCGAGATGCCGGTCTCCGACGCGCTGCCGATTCTCGAAAACATTCCGCAGGTAAAGCAGAAGCTGCAAACGCTGGTTGATGTCGGCCTCGGCTACATTCATCTCGGCCAGTCAGCGGTAACGCTTTCAGGGGGAGAGGCGCAGCGCATCAAGCTGGCCCGCGAGTTGAGCAAGCGCCAGACCGGCAAGACTCTTTACTTGCTGGACGAGCCCACCACCGGCCTGCACTTCGATGACGTGAAAAAGCTACTCGACGTGCTGCACCGTTTGACCGATCTTGGAAATTCGATCATCATCATCGAACACAACCTGGACGTGATCCGCAACGCCGACTGGATCATCGACCTTGGCCCCGAAGGCGGCGAAGAAGGCGGCCGCATTGTTGCGCAGGGCACGCCGGAGCAGGTGGCGCGGGTGAAGAAGTCGTATACAGGACAGGCGTTGACGGGGTACTTCGCGGGGAATGGAAAGCACAGCGTATAGGAAAGGATTTATTTGGCGTCACCCGAAAATCCGCAGTTCGATCCGCAGCCGCAAGTCAGCGAACCGCAGACACCGGTCCAGTTGGTCGGTGACCCATTTCCGTCAGCAGCGCTTCCACCACTATCCCGCCCGCCCAAAGCGGACGAGAACCCCGTGTGGAGCGGCTGGGATGTCCTGCAGATCTTCGGCCTCACCCTGCTGACGCTTTTTGTCGTGCAACTCCTCATTGTCCTCGGTGCACGACGCTTCGCCTTCCCGCGTGAAAGCTGGCTGCAGGTTGCGCAGAAGCCTTATCTGGCCTTGCTTTCCGAGTTGCTAACCTACGTTGCCATCGGGCTCTACATGATCCTGCTGGTCGAGGGCAAATATCACGCGCGATTCTGGCAGGCCATTCGTTGGAATTGGCCGGGGATCACCGGAGTAAGCTTTATGGGCGTGGGAGCTCTCATGCTGGCTTTCGACATTTTGGGCCGCTTCCTCCCCATGCCCAAGAGCACGCCCTTCGATCAATTCTTTGAGCGTCCCATGGACGCCTATCTCGTCGCGGCTTTCGCCGTTACGCTCGGTCCTCTTATGGAAGAGCTTTTCTTTCGCGGATTTCTTTACCCAGTGTTGGCGCGCCGCACGGGGGTGCGGTCGGGAATCCTCGTTACGGGCCTGTTTTTTGGCCTTATTCATTCTCCTCAATACGGCTATTCCTGGGCGGCGGTACTGATCGTCTGTCTGGTCGGCGTTGTGCTCACGACGGTGCGAGCAATCACCAAATCGGTGGCTTCAAGCTTCCTGGCGCATGTCGGCTACAACGCAACGCTCATGGTCCTGGCGGCTGTTGCCACCGATGGCTTCCGCCACATGGAGAAGGCCGGAGCGCTGTTGTTTGGGTGGGTATAACTGTGTGGCTGGCGGCAAACTACTTTATCGTGACCGTCAGCAACTGCGCTCCCGAGACCACATAATCCAGCGGAGCGGTTGCGGTTTCATCCACGTTCGATTCGCCGCTCACGACCATCTCCTGATTGCCGCGCATGCCATCCATCACATTCATGATCGAGATGGGCAGAGTGGGCATCACTTTATCGGCAACTCGCGCCTCAGGATCGGCCTCGAGCAGGGAAACGTAAACGCGGTTGTTGGAGTGCTCTTTATTCAGCAAAGAGATCGTGGAAGCTAGATCGAGGGTGCGGCCAAAAGCGGCATTGGTATGCCCAATGTGATCGAGAGTATCGCCGTCGCTTACCAGGATGCGCAGCGTTCCCTTGCTCGCCGAAGTTGGAATCTTCACCGGAATCTGCTGCACGATGCGCTCGCCGCGGTAAGGCGCGAGCACGGTTTCAAGCATGATCTCATCGCCAGGCCGCGCCTCCGTGACATCGGTCCGCGCGCTTTCCAGCCGTGCCCAGCGCCGTTCCCGGACCAGGTCGAAATCCAGCTTAACGCCGGCGATCGCCGGAGCGTTATAAGGATTGTCATAGATGCGCCCAAAGCGCTCGCCGAGCGAGATCGCAGCCTGCATCGCCGCAGGCTGCGCATTCTCCGCCGGAGCGAACATGTTGCGCATTGTTACCTCAGGAAATCCTTTCACTCCAATGCTACCGGCCAGCCGGTAAGTAATCTCTTCGCCAAATTCGTTGACGCCATGCAGGGCATTGAATACCGTCACCATAAGAGCCACCGGCGTCAGTTTCGGATTATTCAGCACTTCGTAGTGGAATTGCTTGACACCCGCAGCGCTGTGGATGTTCAGTGTCACTGGAATCATCTCGGGCTGCCGGTTAAAGACGCCGAGAATGCCGGTGTGGCGGTCCTGCACGAACGTACCCACAGACTCCGTTGTATTCACGATCTTGAAAGCATTGAGCGGCGACGGCAAGGTGGCCAGAACGTCGGCCTTATTCATGGGCAGGTCGACGGAGCCGAATTGCAGCAGAGGGTGTCCGCAGGCCAGCAATCGCTGCGGATCGACATACGTAACGGTGCAGGTGGCTGCGATGTCCATGTCGCCGCGCACTAAGATGGCGCTGACAGCGGAGCCGGCTTCGAGCGGTTCCGGCTGTTTCTGGTCGCTCACCGATCCCGCGCCCATGACCGGCACAATTCCGGCGGATGCAAATTGTCCCGCAAAAAGACGGACCGCTTGCTCGGAAAATCCATTGAAGACCAGCGGCGTCTCAATGGGTTTCAAGTAGTTTGCAAAATTCCCACCGGTGTCCTCGCTTGATCCTGGCAGCGAGGAAATCTCTCCCGGAGAAGCACTCTTACTGGCGATCACGCTCACCGAAGGTTTGCTGGCGGCGCTCTGTTCCGCAGGCGAACGGTCCAGCGCGCTGATTTCCAACATATCGGCGATCGGCGTCACGCCCGCGATGGGCTCTTTAGAAAATTCTCCGATGCGAAAGGCAAGCGCGCCCGCGAGCCTGCCATCGAGATAAACCGGACTGCCGCTCATCCCCGCGACGACGCCCGTGTATTCCACCTTCTCCCCATGCAGGCGCACCAGGATAACGTCACCCTTAGGCCCATTCATGTTGTGCATCACGCCCAGAACTTCCACTTCCATCGCTTCGGGCTTCACGCCCTGAAACACCGTGTAGGCGACCCCACGCATGCCCGGATGAATCTGGCTAACGGCAATGGTTTGAGGATCTTGCTTCGTTTTCGCAGGAGCAGAGGTTTGCCCAAACGTGAGAGAGGGAAAAGACAGGGAAGCCACGAAGAAGGCGAAAGCAAATTTTGTCATGAACTGCGCCCGGATGGACTGGACAAGCCCATCTTAGTTTCTGAATTAGACCGCGCTAGATTGTAAGTTGCCTGGAGGGGAAATACTGGGAGCCGGGCAAAACATCCCAATCGCGAATCCCTGCGTCTATACTAGCACAAGGAGTTTTTGCTCCCAACAGTCTTTTATCTCTATTTTCACAGAGGTTTGTATGTTTTCCAGACGAAAAGCCGCCTCCCGAGAATCGCGACGACGCTCGCAGCAGAGGTTGCGCTTGCACAATTTCACCAGGCTGGCGACGGTGCTATTGGTTTCGCTTCTTCTCCTCGGCGCCATCCCTTCAGCGCCCGCCCAGGACCAGCCACAGCCGCCCTCAGGCCAGGCGCAGGATCAAAATAACGGCAAGCCCAAGCAGGATGCTCCCACGGATGCCGGTGGTCCCGGTGGCGATGTCGGTCCCTATGCTATTCCCAAGAAAAATCCCGAAGCGCCTCCGCCGCCCCCGCCGCCCGCTACGCCCAGGAAAGTCGAAGGCATGCCTGACTATTCCATCAAGGTGAACGTGCCGCTGGTGAACGTGGACGTGATGGTCACGACCAAGACTGGGCAGTTTGTACCCGGTTTGAAGAAGGACAATTTCCGCCTCTTCGAAGACGGATCGCCGCAACAGATCTCCAACTTTAACGTATCGCAAGCTCCGATTACCGCGGTGCTGCTGATCGAGTACGCATCTACGAACTACAGTTTCATGATCCAGGCGCTCGAGGCTTCCTACGCCTTCGCCAATACGCTTAAGAAAGACGATTGGATCGCCGTAGCCTACTACGATATGCAACCGCATATTCTTGTGGATTTCACACAGGATAAGAGAGCCGTTTACGGAGCGCTGAACCAGTTACGTATCCCGGGATTTGCCGAGACTAACCTGTTCGACGCTTTGTACGACACGCTAGACCGTCTCGATAGAGTGGAAGGGAAGAAGTACGTCATCCTGGTAACCACCGGAGTGGATACCTTCAGCAAGCTCACGCTCGACAAGATTACGAAGAAGATTAAGGACACAAAAGATGTAACTATTTTTCCGGTCAGCGTGGGATGGATCATCCGGGAAATGTATGAGGCGCGGGGCCGCGCTGCACCCCATGGGATGGGGATTCCGGTGAACAACATGGATTATTTGCAGGCCGATAACGAAATGCGCAATTTCGCTGCCATCACCGGCGGACGCGCCTATTTCCCGCGTTTTCAAGCCGAGTACGGGGAAGACTTTCAGGACATCGGAAACGACATCCGCAATCAGTATTCGCTCTCCTACCATCCCACCAACAATAAGCTGGATGGTACCTACCGCAAACTGAAAGTGCAGGTAGTCGCGCCCGATGGCGCCCCGCTGAAGGTGAAAGACCAGAAAGGCAAGGATCAGAAAATCGACGTTGTCTCCCGCGACGGATATACCGCCAAAAATACCGTAGATTGAGAATATTTCTGAGTATTCTCTCGACGGCGTCATCCCAAAGCCCGGCCTGAAGCCGGGTGAGGATGACGCGTAAAGCTTTTCTTTCGGCCCTGCTCCGCCGATTTCACAGCCCCTCAGATCGGAGACGAACTGTGCGTCAACCTACGTGAAATAGTCTTTCCAGCAAGAAAAATACCCCAGCACCCACAAACACCAGGAGCGCCATCTTCATCGCCGGCTCTTTATTAACCTCAGGAACTAAATCGGAAGCCGCCACGTAAATCGTTACCCCAGCCGAAAGCGGCAGCCCCGCGGTCACGTGGTGGCGAAATAGTGCCATCGTCAGAACTCCCCCCAAGGTTGCCCCACCGAGTATTACAGACGCACCCCAAGCCGTCCTCCGGCTGCGGCCGCTAGCCAGCATCACCGAACTCACCGTGAAGCCTTCGGGAATCTTATGGAGAAAGACGGCCAGAAAAATCAGCCAGCCCAGCGCGTTGGAGACCAAGAATCCCGAAGCGATTGCGATTCCATCAAAAAACGTATGGATGATCAACCCGAGCAATACCGAATATCCCTGGTGGGATTGCACGAACTCGTCTTTATGTGTCTCCTCGCCGAAGTGGAAGTGCGGCGTGACCGTGTGTTCGAAGAAATGAATGATCAGGTAGCCCAGCAGAATGAGAAAGGCCGCACTCCTGCCCCGCAACTCAAGGCTCTCCGGCACCATCTCGACCAAAGCCGTGGCCAGCATGAACCCCGCACCCAGCGCAACAAAGTAGCGAAGATACCGTCGCTCCCAGTTCCGCTGCACAATAATCGTTCCGCCAAAGACATTCGCAGCGGCGGCAGTGAGGCCGAGCAGAATGCTAGTGGCAATGGGATGCATATGGCGATAGTACCGGGTACGGACTACTGATTTTTCACAGTTGCTCTCTGCTTCTGCAATTCGGAAAGGAATGCTTGTTCCCGTTCGGCTACATAGTTCTTATAGCCATCGGAATCAATGTAGGGGTTGGCCCCACCGGCGGTCAATTTTGCGTACTTCGCCTCCATTCCGTAGTAACTGCCGTGGGCGCCCAGGAAAACGTCGCAAGCTAGCGACTTGAGCAAACGAAAGCCGCGTGCATAATCGTCGGCAATCTCCGGATAGCGCTCGTTATTCACCAGCTTGTATCCAGGATTGACGTTAGGGCTGCCCACGATCACAACATCGTAGGTTTTATCCCCCTCTCGTACTTTTAAACTCCACGTAGTGCAGCCCCGCGTGTGCCCGGCGGTTTTGTGAGCAGTCAGCACCATATCGCCGAGTTTTACGTCGTCACCATCGTGGAGCACCCGATCCACACTTGTCGCGGGATACGATAGCGTTGCATCGTCGCCGTATTGGAAGTCGCTCTTGCCACCAGATTCGACGACGCCTACGTCTCCATCCATGACCATGTATTTTGCGCCGGTCAGCTTTTTCATATCGGCGCTGCCTCCATCGTGGTCGAAGTGAGCATGGCTGATCAGCAGGATTTTCACGTCATTGAAACGAAACCCCAACTTCTCAATGTTCTCCCGAATGAGTAGGACTGAAGTTCTGAGATTGCTGTTGATCAGAATGTGACCGCCGGGCGTCGTAATCAGGTACGAGGCCAGCCCCCGGCTGCCCACGTAATAGAGGTTGCCGATCATGCGGTGTGGGGGAAAGGGTTCACTCCACTCCGGAGGACCAACTGGCGCGGCGTTAGCTTGAGTGGTGTTGCCCTGCGCGGGCTTACCCTGTGCAGAGTTCGTTTGCGCAAACAGGCTGCTGGCGAAGACCAGGGCCGAACCAAACCAGATCAGGCGAGTGAGTTGCATGAAGTAAAAAAGTACCCAGTACCTAGTCAAATCTCTTAAGCTGCGGGGAGGCGCTCTTTAAGCGAATTGAGCAGACCGTTTAGGATTCAAGGACTCGCAGGCGAAGTCTCAGGTATCCAAATTCTTCGTTTTCTGTCCCCAACTCGGTATTGGGTACTAGGTGCTCACCCGGAATGCCGGATATGCATTACATCTCCATCCTGCACGATGTAATCTTTCCCTTCGAGCCGCAGCGTGCCTTTGGCGCGGGCGTTGGCCTCAGAACCAGCTTCCAGTAACTGATCCCATCGAATCGTTTCCGCGCGGATGAAATGTTTTTCCAGATCGGAGTGGATCGCTCCCGCGGCCTCCTGTGCCCGCGAATGTGCCGGAACCTGCCAGGCGCGGCATTCATCCTCGCCCGCAGTGAAAAATGAAATCAGTCCAAGCAATTTATAAGTGGTCCGAATCAGCCGCACCAGTCCGCTTTCCGTCAGCCCATAGCTCGACAAGAATTCAGCCGCATCGGCATCGCTCATCTCAGCCAGCTCCGCCTCGACCTTGCCGCAGATGGCGGTAGCCGCGGCATTCGGCCGCGCCGCAATTTCCGTCAGCTTGTATTTGCTCACTGCTTCTTCCAGCTCCTTGCCCAGCTCAGTCGATTCGCCAATGTTGAGCACATAAAAAATCGGTTTCTCGCTCAGGAACATGAAGCCCTTGATGCGCTTCTTGTCCTCGGCCGTCATCTCCATTTCGCGCAGCGGCTTGTCGGACTCCACTTGCGCCTTGGCACGTTTCAGCAACTCGAATTCTTTTTCGAGTTCCGGAGTCTTCATCTTCTTGAGATCTTTTTCCAGCCGCTCCAGCCGCTTTTCGATTTGTCCCAGATCGCTGACCAGCAGGTCGAACTCGACATTCTTAATATCGCGCAGCGGATCGATCTCGCCCGTATGCGGCACCGAAGGATCGTCAAACACCCGCACCACATGCGCCAGGGCATCCACATTCCTCAGATGAGCGGCGTAAGCGCTGTCCTTCAACGCCTCCTGGCCAATCGCGCCCACGTCGATATATTCAACCGACGTGTGCGTAAGCTTCTTCGGGTTGTAAACGGCCGCCAGCCGGTCCAGCCGGTCGTCCGGAACCTTAGCCACTCCAATGTGCGCCTCGCGCGGATTCGCTCGCGCCGAATCCGAAAGATGCGCCTTGGTCAAGATCCGAAACAATGATGTCTTGCCCACCTGCGGCAGGCCAATAATGCCAGTTTTCATAAGGGAAGCTCTTAGCTCTTGGCTCTTAGCTCACCGTGAAGGGCTCGGCTCGATCAACGGCGAAGGCCAAACATTTCAGGATAAATGATGTTATGGGGATCACCCAACCGTGGAGAGCCCTGGGCGAAGCCCGGCGCAGACCACCACGGACCTCGCGCAACCTACCGCATTCCGAGCTGTTGCCCCGTGAGATACACGGCTACTAATCCCAGCAGCAGTACCGCACCCTCCACCCGCGTAGACCACACATGCAGCGCATCGAATTGAACGCGCTCAGGATTATCGATCGGCGTCGCGCTGACCTCGCCGAGCGACGCGCGCAAAACGTCCATACGCGGAATAATGCCGAACTGTGAAACGAGGGTGAGCGCCAGCATCAAGCACAACAGGACATGCCGCACTGCAAACACATGCGCCGTCCCGTCAGTGAAGCGGCTGTAGAGCAGGGAACTGATCAGATAGACAATTCCGGAGACGATCGCCATCCAATGCAGCTTGCCCAAGGCGCGGCCAACGACGTTGCCGGCAAGATGAGTCGTGGGCAGAATTGAAAACGCTGTCGGCGCAAGGACGAACGCAAAAAAGATAAGCCCGCCAATCCAGCAGATCAGCGACAAAAGCATGAGAAACCGCAGGAAGGACATAGCGGAGAATTATACCGTCACGGGCGGGTCGAGCACGCCGACTCGCGATGCCCCGTGAGCTTATTTAAGGATGACGAGGACGATTGCCCCAGCGATCGATGTACAAGCAGCTCATTCCAAACGCGATCCAACTCGCCCCACGAATGTTCTGCCGCCTTTTTTGCGATGAGAGATGGACACGAGATGGGGGCCGCTTAGTGCGAACCTTAGATCCTCGCAATCACACCATCGCCCAGAACGAGACCGCCGTACCGAAAACGCAAAGAATCACCGAGAATCTCATGGAGTGACACGGCGTTTGCTAGATACCGATAGCTGCCCTTGAGCCTTGCCGTTGAGAACTGACAATTGGCTACGGCCGCTACACCGGCACCGCCACACTCTCGACAATCTCTTTCATCACCTGATCCGCCCGCTCCGATTTCCTTAGCGTCGAAGCATACCCTCCATGAACCACCACGCGATGCGCGAACACCGGCACGGCGAGCGGCTTGAAGTCCTCCGGGGTGCAGAAGCTTCGCCCATCAAGAAACGCCATCGCCTGCGCCGCCCGATAAAGCGCTTGCGCCCCGCGCGGAGAAACTCCCAGCGACAAATATTCCGACTCCCGCGTTCGCCGCACAATCTCCAACGCGTAAGTCACCAAAGACTCATCCACGCGTGTGCCTTTGACCGCCTCCTGCATCTCCAGCACGTCAGCGCCACTCAGCACCGGCCGCATAGCCTGCAACACTTCCGCGCCCGCCTCCGACCGCAAAATTTCCCGTTCTGCTGCCGCCTCTGGATATCCCATCCTCACCCGCATCAGGAACCGATCCAACTGCGACTCCGGCAGCGGATACGTCCCGTGATGTTCCACCGGATTCTGCGTCGCGATCACCAGAAACGGCTGCGGCAACTCGTAAGAGTGAGCATCCACTGTGACTTGCCCTTCGTTCATCGCCTCCAGCAGCGCCGATTGCGTCTTCGGCGTCGTCCGGTTGATCTCGTCGGCCAGCAGCACGTTAGTAAAGACTGGCCCGCGCTTGAACTCAAACTCCTGCTCCAGCGCCGAATACACCGAAATTCCCAGTACGTCGGAGGGCAGCATGTCGCTGGTGAACTGCACCCGCTGAAACGTGCAATCGATAGCGCGAGCCATCGCCTGTCCCAGGGTGGTCTTGCCGACGCCGGGCACGCCTTCAATCAGCAGGTGCCCACGCGCGAAGATGCTGACCAACGCCAGGCGCACCACATCGTCGTTCCCGCGGATCACGCGGCGGAGCTGCTTTTCGAGATCAGCAGCTTTATGGGATACGGCGATCGCGCTCTCAGGAGACATTTGGCTGGATTTTACTATCAGGCACAGAAGCGGCGGAGTTACCGATGTCACGGGGCTTCTAGCTACTAGCTCCTCGCTCGTGCCCTTGTCATCCCCGGCAAAGCGAGGGGTCTTGGTTTCGCATGCGACACCACAAAGCCACAACGTAAGCACGCACGCACTATGCAGTTGTTCAAGCTAGAAGGTAGCAGCCAGAAGCTAGAAGCGGTGTTTCACTGCATAAACTCCGCCGGCCTTCCCGTCAGCCGCTCAATTCGCTTCGCAATCGGCGGATGCGTCGAAAACAAATTGCCAAAATTCACTCCCAGCAGTGGCTGGATAATAAACAGATGCGCCGTCGAGGGAGACGCAGCCATGGGTACCCTGCGCGAATAAGCATCCAGCTTCTGCAGCGCGCTCGCCAGCGCATAAGGATTGCCCGTAAAATGGGCTCCCGTGGCGTCCGCCTGATACTCGCGAGTGCGCGAGACCCAAAGCTGAATAAGACCGGCCGCGATGGGAGCGAGGATTAGCATAAGAAGCCCCGCCAGTCCGCCGCCGCGCCGGTCGTCGCGATCGCCGCCCATCCCGCCAAAAATCATGGCAAAACGCCCCATGCTGGCCAGCATCGTAATCGCGCCCGCAATCGTCGCCGCCACCGAACTAATAAGGATGTCGCGGTTATTCACGTGCCCCAGTTCGTGCGCCAGCACGCCTTCCAGCTCTTCGTCGTTCAACAGCCCCAAAATCCCATGCGTCACCGCTACCGATGCGTGCTTCGGATTCCGCCCCGTCGCAAACGCGTTTGGCGATTCCGTCGGGATCACGTAAATCTTCGGCATCGGGATCCCCATCTTCGGCGCCAGCCGCTCCACCGCCGCATAAGCCCGCGGCAACTCCTCGCGCGTCACCGGCTTTGCCCGGTACATGGCCAGGGCAATCTTGTCGGAGAAGAAATAAGAGACGAAGTTCATCACCGCGGCAAACACCAGCGCCAGAATCATGCCACTCTGCCCCCCAAAATACCGCCCAAAAAACATCAGCAGCAGGGTAAGCGCCGTCAGCAGAAACGCCGTCTTAAATGTGTTTCCCATAGTTGGTTCCTTAGGAGGAACACCTATTTGATGTTACGCCAGTCGTGAGGATGCGGGCCGGGTGCCGGGTGCCCCATTTGTCGCGTCTTCTGCGAGAACTGGGATGGGTTCCAAGATGATCTTTCCCGTTTCTGGTGCACACAGCACGAGAGAAGCGAGGCATCCGAAAAAGAAAAACCGAATCACTTTTCCGGCTGAACCGCGCCCATCCTTATGGCATTGCGAACAGCGCGGAAGAAGGCCGTCGGCCCTGGAATTCTTGTCTTGCGATCGGCACCCGGGCCAGGACCCTCCTCCGACAAGCGGCGCAAAATCTCGGCGCCCGGAACGCGGGACGCGACCTCATCCACTGATACAAACCCGACGGTCCGGTCGGGTGCGAGAATAAACACGGCCGGTTTGGCAATGCCGCCCTTTTCGTCCAGATTATAGATACCCCATTCCCGCACGACGCGGCGCTGAGCGTCCGACAGAATTGGAAACGGAAGCCGCAGGCTTCGCCTTACAAACTCCGATTTCTCGGGAGCGTCTACAGAAACAGCCACCACGTTCGCGCCCGCCGCACGCAGTGATGGATAAAGCTCTCGATATTCCGCCAACTGGCGGAGACAGAAAGGTCACCAATGCCCGCGGTAAAACAGTAGAACGAGCGGTCCAGTTGCAGTTAATTCGGAGAGACGCCTCTTCTTGCCCGAAGAGTCAGATAGCTCGAACTCGGGCGCCACTTGCCCCACCTGCGGCGTCATTGGCGAGTTCGAAGGGCCCGGCGTCATTGAGACTGCGTCGACATCAGCTTAAGCCGCGAGGCGCGTACTCTGAGGCGTTGTTGCCGCCCTGCGCAGCGCGAACGTCATGCCGATCCGTGTGACGCCGCTGATCATCATGCTTACCCCCACCAGAATGCCGATCGCCCAGATCGAACTCGACGGCCACTGCATGTAGATCATCAAGCCCAGCAGCAGCGTAATGATTCCGTCAATCAGTACCCAGCTCGATCCGAGCAACGGTCGCATCTTGGCATACAGCACCAGGTTCAGAACGCCTTCGATCACAAACAGCCCTGCCAGCACCAGAGTCAGCGACGCCACGCCCAGCACCGGATGGACAATCATGTATCCGCCAAAAAGCAAATACGCCACCCCTACCAGCAGTCGCCAGATCACGCTGCCCGCTCCATGCGTATGAAAGGCGAGCACAAGATGGACTACGCCGGCAAAAACAATCAGCCAGGCGACCACCGCACTCACCGCCACGGCGGCAAGAAATGGTGCACCGATCGCCATGATGCCAAGGACAATCAGCAAAACTCCCCACAAAATCGACAACGTCGAACTGCTCCGTCCTGCCGCAATTGGAATGGTCTGTGCCATGGGAGCCTCCTCCTTGACGTCACTAACGTCCCAGCCTACTCCAAAAAACGGGCTAGATGAAGTCCCAATCCAAAGAGGATGTAAGAGAAAGAACTCCCGTCACCGCCGACGAATTGCGTCCGAACGCGTGAGCCTCAGAGATGTGCTTCAAACGCTCACTTCCAAGAGTTCTCCAGCCTGAGGATAATCTTTAATGATGGCGTAACGATAGCGTAATGACAGGATGCTAGCTTCGAGGGAACTTGCGGACGCGGGCGTGCGCCACTTTGCCCCTAACTTCCACGTAAGGAGACCTTCCAGTGATTGCAAATATTCTGAACGTACAACCCTGCTGGAGCGCACTGACGCGGCCTATTCTCGTTATCTCCATTCTCGTCGCCACCATTCCAGCCCTTGCGCAAAACTCAAAATCTTTCGGCCACGATAATTTCTTCCAACCCGGCAACCTGGTGGTCAGCCGCAGCGTGTATGACAACCTTGCGAGCAACGTCACGGTAGGCGAACCATTGCCACCCAATTGTGTGCCACGTCCGGTGGTTGTGGTGGTATGGCAGGGTTTAACGGGCTGTACCCGTTTGTTTTTAACAACGACTTAAACGATGGCAGTTTCGGCATCACCTCCAGGATTTTTCTCGAACAGATCACACCGTTCGGTTTTCGGTTCAGCACACTGGAGGTTCCGAATAGCTTGCAACCATCGATCGCTCCAACAAGCGATCAACTGGTCACCAGTTTCAGCTCGAAATCCGAGTTAGCCCTGAATCTCTCCACGGACGGCCGATATGTCACTTTCATGGGCTACGTAGCGCCCGTCAACGCGCTCGACGCGTCCAACTCCAACACTCCGGGAGTGATCGATCCGACGAATCCGGTTGGATTGAATGTTAACCGCGCGGTGGCGCAGGTCGACCAGTTCGGCAAGTTCCACTTCACGGAAACCAACGCCTATAGCGGTAACAACGGCCGCGCAGCGATCCTGTCTAAGGCCAACGGCGCGGACTTCTACTACACCGCAGGCAATGCCGGAAATGGCGGCAATCCCGAGCCGACCGGGATCGTCCTCGGCGCTGGCACCCAAATCATCGATCCCTCGGATGAACCGGAAAGGCTGCAAGCTCCCGGACTCCCCACCCCGGTCGGCACGTTTAACATTACTGACCTTGGCGACAAAGCGGATAAATTCGGCAAGGACGACAACTTCCGCGGCCTCACCATTTTCAATCACGTTCTCTACTACACCAAGGGCAGCGGCAGCAACGGGGTCAACACGGTCTATTTTCTTGACACCACCGGCACGGCCTGCCCCAACGGCGTAGGTCTCCCCTCACCTTCGGCTGTCCTGCCCTCTACCGCCGACACTGCTTACAACCCCGCGACGGGAACTCCTACCAATATGTGCATCCTAGCGGGTTTCCCCACGATGTTGGCTAAGGACCATACAACCAACTTTCCGTTCGGAATATGGTTCGCGAACGCCACTACGCTCTATCTCGCAGACGAGGGTGACGGCGACGCCAGTGGAACGGATCTCTACACCCATGCCGCTGCTCAAACCATGGCCGGATTGGAGAAGTGGGTTTTCAATTCATCCACCAAAACGTGGAATCTGGCCTACACCTTGCAAACGGGACTGAATCTCGGGGTGCCTTACACGGTTCCCAACTATCCGACCGGCACGAACCCCGCGACGGGACTTCCCTGGTCTCCGGCAACCGACGGCCTCCGCAACCTTACCGGGGCCGTAGGCGATGACGGCTTCGCCACCATCTGGGCTGTAACCTCCACCGTCAGTGGGAGCGGTGATCAAGGGGCGGATCCCAATAGACTGGTTGTCATATTCGATTGGCTGCAGAACACAGACCCGACCGTCGCGCTTCACCAGCGCTTCTTCACGATTCGTGTGGCCGGTTTCGGAGAAGTCTTGCGGGGTGTTTCGTTCACGCCTAGAACAGAGTTGGCGTCGGCTCGCTGATCGATTTCGTCTCGACGCGAGCGGCACTCAACCTTCTTGACAACCTCGGGAAAATGATTCAGAGCGGCGGGTCTGTAACGCCCGCCGCTTTTGTTCGAACGCAGAATTTGCCACGGAACGTCGAACCGCTCCGTCCTGCCGCAATCGAAAAGTTCCGCGCCAATGGGAGACCCCTATAAACTAAATGTCCCCCGCCTGCTCCAGAAAAACTAGCCAGACGAAGTCTGAATGCCAGGGGCTACATAGGCCAGGAACTCTGCACCTCGGACGAGTCGCATTTCGGGGTGGGAGAAGATTTACTGGCGGCGCCGTTAGAGGTCAACTGTGGATCCCGAAGCTTGCTTTAAAAAAAACCAAAAATAAAAGCTTGCATTTTATGTAGTGTTATAGTTAACTATAACACTAGATGGCAAGCGGGAGGCCGATACCCGCCATCCAAAGGAGACGTAAAACCATGAAATTAAAGCCGATTCTCACTCTGGGACTATTAGCGCTGGCGCTTTCGCTGCCAGCCGCGGCGCAATCTGACGCCCAAAAATCCTTCGATAAACTGAAAACTCTTGCCGGTTCCTGGGAAGGCACTTTCGAAGGCAAGTCGATGCGAATCACGCTTCGCGTAACGTCCATGGGTAACGCTGTTATGCATGAGATGTCGGGGGAGGGAAGGCCCGACGATCCGATCAGCATGTTTACCGTTGACGGTGATCGCCTGCTCCTGACTCATTATTGTGACGCTGGAAATCAACCGCGGATGGTCGGAACGGTTTCACCTGACGGCAACACCGTCACTTTCAATTTTCTCGATGCCACCAATCTCCTGAGTTCCCAAATGGGACACATGCAGCGCGCCGTCTTCACCCTCATTGATGCCGATCATCACACCGAAAAATGGGAATTCGCGATGGCGGACGGCAAGTCGATGGGCGGATTACTCGACTTGAAGCGCAGCAAGTGAACTTTCTCGCAAAGGTCCTGGGTATCAGGTGTTAGGTCCTTACTAGGACCTAACACTTGGGACCTAAGCCTGGTTAGAGGACAAGGAATATTAGGGACACAGGATGGATCGTGAGTGGAACGACAGTCAGCCGATTTACCGCCAGCTTCGCGACCGCGTGGTTGCGATGATACTCGATGGCGTGCTCAAGGAAGGCGATCCGCTGCCCTCCGTGCGCAATGTATCCGCCGAATATCGGGTCAATCCGCTGACGGTTCTGAAGGGCTATCAACAACTGGTGGACGAGCAGCTGGTCGAGAGCAGGCGAGGCCGCGGAATGTTCGTTAACTCCGGCGCGCGCAATCTGCTGCTGCAGGGCGAACGGCAGAAGTTCCTGGGCGAAGAATGGCCCAGAGTCTACGCAACCATTCAGCGACTCGGCCTGAAAGCGGAAGAACTGCTGGAAGCTGCCGCAAACCACCGGCCATCCCCAGATGCCCCAAGGTCAGATACAGCAGGATCGAATGCTGTGGAGGAGAAGCCAAAGGCATGACAGTCATAGAAGCACGTGGCCTGCGCAAGACCTTCGGCACAACTATCGCGCTGGACGGTGTCGATTTGCGCGCCGAAGAAGGACGCATCCTGGGAGTCATCGGTCCCAACGGCGCAGGCAAGAGCACAGTACTCAACGCCATTCTCGGCCTCACGCCATATCAGGGAGAACTGAAGGTGCTGGGCCGCGATCCCTGGAGCGAGCGCGATCAGCTCATGCGCGATGTTTGCTTCATCGCGGATGTCGCCGTCCTGCCGCCGTGGATCAGGGTTTCGCAGGTGATCGACTATGTGTCCGGAGTGCATCCCCGGTTCGACCGGGTGAAGGCGAAGAGTTTTCTCGCGAAAACCGCCATCAAGCACCACAGCAAGGTCAGGGAGTTGTCGAAGGGCATGGTAACCCAGCTGCACCTTGCTCTGGTCATGGCCATTGACGCGAAATTGCTGGTGCTGGACGAGCCTACGCTTGGCCTCGACCTCCTCTATCGCAAGCAATTTTACGATGCGCTTCTGAACGACTACTTCGATCGCAGCCGCACGATCGTGGTGACCACCCATCAGGTTGAAGATATCCAGCACGTCCTCACCGATCTCATGTTCATCAACCAGGGCCGCATCGTACTCAATTGCAGCATGGAAGAATTCGAGGCGCGCTATCTCGAAGTGACGGTGCATCCCGAGCAGGCCGCGGCAGCACGGGCGCTCAAGCCGATTCACGCGCGGCAGGTGTTGGGGCGCAGCGTCCTACTGTTCGACCTGAAGCTCGATCGTGTCGCCGATCAGAATCTCGACCGTCAGCAACTCGCCGCGCTTGGCGAAATGCGCACACCGAGCATCGCCGACCTGTTCGTCGCCGTTATGGGCAATTCCTCCGGCGAGGCACAAGGAGCCGTTAGATGAATACTCAGTCGAATGCCGTGCCGGAATCCCCCATTGACGCGCAGGGAATCGCGCCCGCGTCTATGTCGGCGACTCGGCCCATGTACTGGTCGGTGCGGCGCGAAGTGTGGGAGAACCGTTCCATCTATATCGCGCCGCTGGCCGCCGCCACTGTCTATCTCTTTGGCTACTTGATCAGCTTGCTTTGGGTGCCGCACAGCATGCGGGCCATGGAGGCGCACCACTCCACTGCTCAACTCATCGTGCTGGCCATGCCTTACGCCCACGCGGGCATGTTGCTGATGCTGACCGGGTTCCTGGTCGGAATCTTCTACTCGCTCGATGCGCTGCACGGCGAACGGCGCGATCGCAGCATCCTGTTCTGGAAGTCGCTGCCGGTTTCGGACCTTACAACAGTGCTCTCGAAGGCGAGCATTCCGCTCCTAGTTCTTCCCCTGCTTGTCTTCGCGATCACCGTGGCCCTGCAAGTCTTCATGCGGCTGCTGAGCACCACAGTTCTGCTGCTCAGCGGTGGGGATGCCGCCAAGCAGTGGACGCAGTTGCCGTTGTTCCAGATGGAAGTGGTGCTGTTCTACGGTCTGACCGTGCTTGCGCTTTGGCATGCCCCCATCTATTGCTGGCTGCTACTGGTTTCAGGTTGGGCGAAACGCGCGACATTTCTATGGGCCGTGCTGCCACCGCTGGCAATTGCAGCCGTCGAGTACATCGCGTTCCACACGTCGTATGTTGGCTCGCTGCTGCAAAACCGATTGTTTGGATTCGCTGCGGGTGCATTCAACCTCATCGACAAAAACGGTGTCCCAATCGATCCGCATTTTATTCCGCTGACACAGCTCGCTCCCGGGAGATTCCTGAGCACCCCGGGTCTATGGGTGGGGTTGATCGTTGCCGCAGCTCTGCTCGCGGCCGCTGTGCGGGTGCGCCGTTATCAGGGACCGATCTAATTCGCGTATGCGATCCGGGTAATCGTGAGAGGAGGAAAGATCATGGGCTCATTATCAACAATGAAACGGATTGCGGAAACGTCACCGCACTTCAGTGCACGAATTACAGCTGCCTTTTATTTGCTCACCATACTGCTGGGAGGGCTCGTCCTGCTCGTTCACGGCAAGTTGGCTTTGGCGATCGATCTCATCGCAACCGCATGCTATATCGCGGTGACGGCTCTCTTCTATGACTGGTCCAGAACCGGTGAGCAGAACCATGGCCGGATCCGACGTAAGTAACATAGTTAGGTCGAATTTTCAGGAGGACGTATGGGACAACTTATTGGTGTTAGCCGCTCGGCCGTCGAATGTACTTCTCTGTTACCCACTGCTGTTTCGTCAAACGCTCCGATTTGGCAAGATGTTCTGGCACAGGCCATCACGGGCGAACTACTCGCTGCGATGAACTACACCTCCCTATCGGAGATCTGTGATGATCCCGAAGAAGTCTCCGATGCATTAGAGCATGCGGAGATCGAACGAGGGCACGCTGCCCGGTTCGCTGCCGAGGGCCGCAAGATTGGAGTGGACGTTTCCAGTAACGTCGACGCCAGGCATTGGAAGCGGCTCCGCGAAGCATTTATGAGCTGCATCACCGAGCGTGACTTCATCGGCTGCCTCATCGTTCAGGAAATCATGCTGGAATCATTCGCCGTCGCAAGCTATGCCCGCGTCGGAAAGGTGGCGCCGGGGAGTCTCGGCAGGACCTTTGCCGCTACTGCGACCGAAGAAGAAGAGCACGTCGATCACGCAATGGCGATTCTTCGAGCGGAGCGAGCTCTGGACGCGCATCGCTTCGATGACAGAGTGTACCGGCTTCATCTTGAAGTGATGACCACCCTGGCAAAGATGCTGGCGAAGGAATGCAAAGATGGGCATTGCGAAGTGTGCCACAACAGCTGTGTGAAGCCATCGTTGTTCGATATCAGCTTGAGTGCAGCCGAGTTGCGCGGAGCATCGCTGCGACAGTATCTAAACACACTCGATAAGTTAGGCCTGCCCGGGGAGGTCACACTCGCATGGGTGGCTCAGTTGCCAGTGTAGCCACGCGAGGCAGACCAGCAACCATACTGGGGAAAGGCTCAAGACTCGTGAACCAAGATGTTTTCGCACAACTGGGAAGGGCACGAGTTCCACTCGTGCCGTAAGTCCGGGCACAATCAGCGCGGCTTTAGCCGCTGAGGTAAGGTCTTGCACGATGAAAGAACAATTCCCGCCGACGGTGACGACATCGATTTCGCCCTGATCGGGCATCAGGAAAGTTGGAGAGCGGCTGCGGACGTACTTACCGTCCTGCGGGGACCTGAGCAGACGCCTATGCCGGACCATGAGATCAAGGACATCCTGCCATGGATTCCGCCCCGAGCAGTCTGTCACGTCGAGGTCGGAGCAGGCGTTGGCTCGAACATCGGCGGCACGAAGATTGGCGGCACGAAGGCGCGCGGCTTCTATATCGACTCCTTCATTCCTCCCGACCAACTGGGAGCCGATTATCTGCGCGATAACCTTGCCCGCGTTCGAGGGGCAGCGACCTGTGCGATCAACGCAGGAGCGAAGATTGTTAGTCTCGGCGGATTTAGTTCCATCCTGATCGAGGGTAACTTCGATTTGCTTCCGGAAAGACACAATACGGTCTTCACCACGGGCAACACGTTAACCGTAGCGTTCATCGTGCAGGGCATCAAGAAGATGTGTGGGCTCGAGGATCCTAACCTTCGAAGATCTACGCTGCTCATCGTCGGAGCAACCGGAGATGTGGGCTCTGGCTGCGCCCGTTGTTTAGCGCCTCTCGTGAGGCGCGTGCTGCTCTGCGCACGTAACGTGGCGCGACTTCGCGAGCTTGCCGCGGAGTTGGAAGCTGACGGAGTTCAGGCGGAGATCGCGACCGATCCTCAGCAATTTTCTGCCAAGGCCGATGTCGTGATCTGCGCCGCCAGTCTGGCGTCGCCTTCGCTTCTGCTGGGCCGGATCGCCCCCGATGCAATCGTTTGCGATGCGGGCTATCCGAAGAACCTGTCTCCAGGCGGGCAGATGTCCGGAGCCAAAGTCTTTTTCGGAGGTCTGGGACAAATCACCGGCGGATTGAGCTTCACGCCGGATTTTCGCGGAATTTTGAACCGGCATCCCTTCCCCGATGTGGTCCATGGATGTCTGCTCGAGGGCATGGCCCTAGCCTTGGAGCGCCGCTACGAGCCCTTCTCCCAGGGAAGAGGTTTCATTACGCCGGAGCGGGTTGCCGAGATTGAAACAATTGCAGCACGGCATGGGATCTATCTCGCACCGCTCTACAACGCCGATGGACCAGTGGAGCAGGGAGTTCCTTGCAAAACGGAATGGGCGAAAGGAGGGAAGCAGGCGCGAAGGACCAGTGCAGCACTCTAGCCCCAGTTAGTTCCCGTTTCTTAAGCCAGTCTGGCGTGAATGCCAAGACCTTCGGCGGCTTTACGCAGTCGCTTATCCCTTGTCCACAGCAGCGTGGACGAATCGATAAAGACAGAGGCTATCAGGTGTGCGTCGATCAGACCGATGCCGAGGCTATACAAACGACGGGCCCCAATCATCAGTCGCACTTCGCCGATCTGCGCCATTCGCACTTGGGGTAGGAGGTCCAGCAGTGCAAGCGTTTCGGTGCGCTCCTGCATCGATCCCAGGGCAAGTTCCGCAATGATGAACGGATGGATCACAATGTTCCCTTGGTTGAGATGCTTACGCATTTCTCTGTTTCCTGAACGCAGGTGGTCGATCCAAATCGATGTGTCCGCGAGAATCAATTCGCCCGCACCCTGCTCGGCCGTAGTTTGCGCCGGGGAATATCCTTCAATTCGGGCATTGTGCCCCCCAGGGACGCCAATCTGCGGGCGCTTTCGCGCTCGATGAGGGCCTTGAGAGCTTCGCGAATCAACGCCGTTTTCTCCGCCACCCCGGTGAACTCCCGGGCGAGGCGCACGAGATCATCATCCAGCGCAACCGTTGTTCTCATCGGAACTCCATGCACTGATTATAGCATCAGATGATGCTATTTTATGTGCCTCTGTAAAGTTGAGCTGGCGGATTATCCCGCTTTGAAGATGAAGGGCACTGAGCAACTTGCGAATTCTCTCTCAGGGTCCCAGCCTCTTGTGCTTTTTCCGAAAAGGCCGGCGATTGCGATCCCCCTCGGGAACCTACCGACCCTACAATATCCGCACCCTCTCATTCGTCTACAACGGTAGGTGAAGGACGTGGCGAGTTTAGATCTGATGGCACTCGAGCCGGACCAATTCGAACAAGCCCAGCGAATCTCCGATGTAGTCAGGCGGGAGCAGTCCCGGCTGCATAACTTCATTCGCCGGCGCGTGCCCGACCCACGCGACGCCGAGGACATTCTGCAGGATGTCTTCTACGAGCTGGTGGAGGCAAACCGCCTGCTGATGCCGATCGAGCACGTCGCCGGATGGCTGTTTCGCGTGGCGCGCAATCGCATCATCGATCTCTTGCGCAAGAAGAAGCCGGAGAGTTTCAGCGATACCAATGTCGCGCGTAACGACACCGATGACGACAGCGGACAGCTGTACCTTGAAGACCTGTTGCCTTCGCCCGATGCCGGACCGGAGGCGCTTTACGCGCGCAACGTGCTTCTCGATGAACTTGAGTTAGCGGTTGACGAGTTGCCTGACGAGCAGCGCGAAGTCTTTGTGGCGCATGAGTTGCAAGGGCGCAGCTTCAAGGAGATCGCCGCCGAGACCGGCGTAAACGTGAATACGTTGCTGTCGCGCAAACGCTATGCGGTGTTGCATCTCCGCGAGCGATTGCAAAGCATTTACGACGAATCATATTTATAACGAATCCAGGAAAGCATGAGGGACGGGATATGAGATGGAAATGGTTTTTCATTGTTCCGGCGGCAATTCTGGGAATGCTGCTGTTTGCATTCCTCGGCGGTGAACTGGTCGTGCACCTCTGGAACTGGCTGTTGCCACCGCTTTTCGGCTGGCGCCAGATTACATTCTGGCAAGCGATCGGAATTCTGGCGCTGTGCAGGATCCTCTTCGGCCATCATGGATGGCGCGGCCCAGGCCGATCCAATTTCCGCCGTCGCATCAGAGAGCGCTGTGGACGCATGACCCCTGAGGAGCGGGAACGATTCCGACGGGGTATCCGCGAAGGCTGGGGATTCGGCCCATCCGCCGGCGAGAGCAAACAGCAATGAAGCCGGCGCGACAGCTCGCAGGGCAAATGCCGATCTACGTAGCCTGATCGCCTCAATCCGTCAGGAAATGATGGAACCGAAGAACGCTCTCCGCGCAGCTGTTTCTGATGCCATCGGGTATCTGGAAGAAAGCAATGCTCGAGGAAAAATGAGAGACATTCCCGGCAGCATGCGCTTTTGTAGCGAGATTTGACGACTCAATCTCGGAAATGTCCTCGAGAGACGTCACGACGATCCAATCCAACTTCGATCTCACCTCGACGAACACGATGATTGGGCGATACCCCCGTTGAGTTTGAGTGAACTCCCTGACGTTGCTATAATCACAACGTTCCGCGCGCGTTCATTGATCCATTTCGTTCGGTTGGTGATCCCGCAACAATCGGCGTGAAGCGAACGTATCCTCGCCGCCTGCCTTGGACAAGCAGGTTTCGAATGTGGCCAGGTAGCTCAGGTGGTAGAGCGCAGCCCTGAAAAGGCTGGCGTCGGGGGTTCAACTCCCTCCCTGGCCACCATGTTTTCAATGGCTTAGCCAGCATTACTCAACTCTTACGTTGTTCAGAATGCATGTGATCTTGGGCTGAGAGAAGCACAAGTTCTCGGGATGCCATTTTGGAGTCACTAGTCTACAGGCCGCTAAGTCAACAGAGCGCAGACTCTGGCACGCTGCGCTCCGATGGCTAACGGGGACATTGTTACCGCGTTACCGCTGGTGGTCCCATCAAAATCGTTGCCGATTCTGATTGGACAAAGCTCGCGAACTCGCGGGGGAACCGCCCCATCATTAAATATCGTTGGTGCACCTAGGACAGATAAGTCGTCGCACGCGTGGAGCAGTGGAGCTCGTGGACGCTGCCTTGCCTGGAGGAGAGAAAATGTAAGAGGCTCCGGCATGCGCCGGAACCGGATGGGTTTGTCACCTTCATGCCTACTCTTGTTCCTGCTGTGCGAGCCTGAGAACTCGTCCGATCCCCTCCGGCGTAGCCGGACCCGTTTCATATGACGGCTCGCTATTGCTGCCACCCGCCCCCGAGCGCCTGATACAGCTGCACGAGTGCTAACCGCTCGTTGAGCCGGGCTTCCACCAGGTTGAGTTCCGCCGAGAAGTAGTTTGTTTCGCTGGTCAACACCTGGAGGTAGCTCGCGCCGCCGTTCTTATAAAGCACCTCGGAAAATTGGTCGGTTTGCTGCGCTGCCTGCGTGAGCAGTTCCTGTTGCTCGCGGAACTCACGGTCTTTTTGAGAAGCGACGAGTGAATTAGAAACCTGTTCCAGGGCGTTCTGAACGGTTTGCTGGTAAGAGAGCATGGCTTCCTGCCAGTTTGCGCGGGCGAGCCTGAGTTGCGAGCGGAGCGCCCCACCCTGGAAGACTGGCTGACTCACGCTGAGGGCCCCATACCAGGTCTCCGAGGGCTGGCTGATGAACTGGTGCAAGGCGTTGCTCTCGAGCCCTCCTAGTCCGGTGAGCGACAGGCTCGGGAAGAACGAGGCTTTGGCGACGCCGATTTGCGCGTTGGCAGCGACCATGTTCTCCTCTACTTGGCGGACGTCCGGCCGGCGCTCCAGTAATTGCGATGGAAGGCCGGCCGGAGCGTTCTGGGGGACGGGCTCTTCGGTAAGCGCGCGTCCGCGAGGAATGGATTGTGGATTTTCACCGAGCAGAACGCTAAGCACGTTTTCCTGCTGTTGAATCTGCCGCTCGAGATCGGGAATCGTTTCCGAGGCGGTGTAGACGAGTTGCTCCGCTTGGCTCACGTCTAGCCCCGAGGCTCCGCCATGGCTCTCAAGGAACTGAGTTAACTGCAGGGATTGTTGCCGCGACGCTAGGGTGCTCTTCGAGATTTCGAGTTCACTGTCGAGCGCGCGAAGCTGGAAATAGGCCGTCGCTACGTTAGCCACCAGCGAGGAGATTACGGTCCGCTGACCCCATTCGGTCGCAAGTAATTGGGCGCGAGCCGCCTCGGTTTGCCGACGATATTTACCCCAGAAGTCCAGATTCCAGATCACTGACAAATTCAGTTGGCCGCCGTTGACCTGGTAGGCGGGAAATAGGTTCGTAACTTTGGCGTTTCCCTGGCTGAAAATATCGGCCCCGACGTTTGCGGAGGGGAGCTGATTGGCGCGAGTAATGCCAACTTGCGCCTGGGCCTCGAGCACGCGAGCGGCGGCGATGCGCACATCATAATTTTGCGCAATGGCGGTGTGGATCAGCTGCGTGAGCACCGGATCCTGATACACCTGCCACCATTGCTCGTTGCCCAGCGACGAGGCTTGGGCGGCCTGTTGCGGAGCGGGTGCACGGTATTCCTGCGGCACATCCACAGTCGGCCGCTTGTATTTCGGCCCCATCGTGCAGCCCGCCTCCAGAATCAGCGTGGCAAGAATTCCTAAGAGTGCAGTTTTCTTCATAATTAGTCACCTTGACTGGGTGCTTCGGCAGGAGTGAGTGGTAATGCTCTTCCTCGATCAGCGCCGGAGAGTTTCTCAACCACATAGAAAATCGCGGGAACAAAGAATCTGCCGATGAACGTTTCCGCCACCATGCCGCCAATTACCGCCGTCCCCATGATTTGGCGTGCTACAGCGCCTGCTCCGGAAGCTGTCCAGAGCGGTATGCAGCCGAGAATAAAGGCGAGCGCGGTCATCATGAGGGGCCGGAAGCGAAGCCTCGCTGCGGAAAGTGCCGCATCCACGATGGACATACCTCGTTCGTAGTCCTCTTTGGCAAACGCGACGATCAGAATCGAGTTTTTCGCAGCCAGGCCGATGAGCATTACCAGTCCGATCTGGGCGTAGACATCGTTCTCGATTTGAACCATGTACTGCGGCAGGTAAAGACCGACTACGACGCGCCGCAGCCAGAGCGCAGCGAGAGCGCCGAAGACTGCGACTGGCGTGCTGAGCAAAACGCTGAAAGGCACTGTCCAGCTTTCGTAGAGAGCTGCCAAAATTAGGAAAACGAACAGCAGCGAAAATCCGAAGATGACTGACGCTGGTAGTCCCTGCCGCGCCACTTGCTCCTGGTAAGACATGCCCATGTAATCGAAGCCCATTTCGCGAGGCATGGTTTGCTTGAAAACATCCTCCAGGGCGGCCGATGCCTGATCCGAGCTGTAACCGGGCGCGGCAGCAGCGTTGATCTGTGCGGAGCGGTACTCGTTGTAGCGCATGGTGAACTCGGGACCGGAACGGTTCTCGAATTTCGCGAGCGCGGATAGCGGCACGGTCTCCCCTTGTCCGTTGCGGACGTAGAATTGGCCGAGATCGTTGGTTGTCGACCGGTAAGGCGCCTCGGCCTCGACATACACCTGCCAAGTACGGCCAAAGTCGTTGTAGTAGTTGACAAACAACCCACCCATGTACGCTTGAATGGTGTTGTAGACGTCCGTCAAATTCACGCCTTGCTTCAATACCTTGTCCCGGTCCACATTGATGAACTCCTGTGGAACGCTCGGCAGAAATGTGGTGCTGACGTTGGCAAGTTCCGGGCGCTTGCGGGCGGCTGCCATGAACTTGTTCAGGTTATCCGTAAGAAACTTGATATCTTTGCCGGCGCGGTCCTCCAGGACAAACGTCACACCACCAGCGGTGCCGACGCCCGGTATTGCTGGGGGTGAGAAACTGAAGACCGTCCCTTCCGGCAATTGCTTAAGTTCCTGGTTCAAACGTGCCTTGATGGCTTGAAATTGTTCGCTCCGGCTTTGGCGCTCATCCCAGGGTTTCAGAGATACCCAGAAGAACGAGTTATATGAAGTTCGGACATAGCTGAGCAAACTAAAACCGATGACGCTGGTCGTGTACTGAACTCCCGGAGTGTTTGCTAGAACTTGTTCCACCTGTTTTGCGGCTGCACTTGTCCGCTCCATGGAGGCCGAATTCGGGAGCTGCATGTTGATATAGAGGTAGCCTTGGTCTTCGTCGGGCAGGAAGCTGGTGGGCAGATGTTTGCTAAAGAACCACCCTGCCAAGCCAGCGACTACAAGCAACACCATCACTACGCCGGCCTTGCGAATCAGGTCACCCGAGAGACGGACAAAGCTGTCGGTAGAGCGCTCAAAATATGCGTTGAACCAGCCAAAGAATTTTCCTAGCGGTCCGCGAGTCTGCTTCTTGGGTTTGAGCAGCAATGCCGAGAGTGCAGGGCTCAGCGTAAGAGCATTAAACGCCGACAGCATCACGGAGATGGCGATCGTGATGGCAAATTGCTGATACAACCGGCCGGTGATGCCTGGAATGAAAGCCGTTGGCACAAACACTGAGGCCAACACGAGAGCAATACCCACGACCGGCCCGGAAAGTTCTGCCATGGCTTTGATGGCCGCATCTTTCGGACTCAGCCCTTCCTCGATGTGGTGCTGCACCCCCTCGACAACAACGATGGCGTCATCGACCACGAGTCCAATCGCGAGTACCAATCCGAACATCGAAAGCGTATTGATCGAGAAACCGAACAGCGGAAAGATGACGAACGTTCCCACCAGCGAGACAGGCACGGCCAACATGGGGATCATGGTGGCGCGCCAATCTTGTAAAAAGAGATAGACCACAAAAATGACTAGCACAATCGCAATCACGAGGGTCTCGAGGATCTCTTTCATGCCTTCTGTGACCGGAAGTGTCTGGTCGAGCGAAACGGTGTAGTCGATGTCCTGCGGGAAGCGTTGCTTCATTTGAGCCAGCAGCTTCCGGACACCTTCGACCGTTTGAACAGCATTGCTTCCGGGCAACTGGTAGACGGCAATCGCAGCGCTGGGCTTGCCGTTGAGTCGACTCATCAGGCTGTAGTCCTGCGTTCCCAGCTCGACCCGAGCGACATCTCTCACGCGAACGGTCCCACCATTCGGTGCTTCGCGGACGACCACGTTGCCGAACTGCTCCGGCGAAGTCAGCCGGCCTTGAGCCAACACGGCATAGGTGAACTGCTGGTTGCTCTGAGCCGGCTCGCCCCCGACCTGGCCAGCCGGATTCACGGTGTTCTGGGCCTGAAGCGCGTTAACAATGTCCGTGACGGTGATGCCAAGCTTGGCCATTTGATCAGGCTTCACCCATAGCCGCATTGCATATTGCCCCGAGCCGAACACCTGGGTCTGCCCAACGCCGTATAACCGTGCGATAGGATCGTTGAGGTTGATGTAAGCGTAATTAGCCAGATAATTCGAGTCATGGGTGCCGTGCGGCGAATACAGCGCAACCAGCATGAGCGGTGCAGTGGTCGACTTCTTCAACGTGATTCCGTAGTTGTTTACCTCGGGCGGCAACTGACCGTTGGCCAACTGCTGACGCGATTGCGTGAGCAGCAGATCCGTGTTGGGATCCGTTTTGAGATCGAAATCCACGAGCAACGTCGTTTGCTGGTTCGCGGTGGCGTTCAGTGAATACATGTAGGTCATGTTGTCCACGCCGCTGACTTGCTGCTCGATGGGCGTGTCAACGGCTTGCTCAAGAGTCTTCGCGTCGGCACCGGGATAGTTGGCTTGCAACCTGATCTCAGGCGGAGCGATCTGCGGGAACTGCGCTACCGGCAAGGTAGCGATTGTGATCACACCGACTATGACTGTGAGGATCGCAATCACGATCGCGATAATGGGGCGTCGAATGAAAAAATTTGCCATGGCTTAGCGCTCCTCCGTGTCTTTGTAGGGCGTGGGATTTACCACTCCGCCTTCTTTTGCCTTGTCTGCGCCAAGCGCCACAACGCGTTCTCCCGGTTTCAGGCCCGCGGTGATCACCCAAAGCGTTCCCACTCTCGGCCCGACCTCTACGGTACGGAGCTGCGCACGGTTATCGGCGCCGACCACAGTGACCTGATACGTTCCTTGCTGCTGGTTCACTGCCGCCTGCGGCACCAGCAGCGCTCCCTCGATATTTCCGGTTGGCGCCTGAACGCGCGCGTACTGGCCGGGTCGCAACAGATTTCTGGAGTTGGGGAACTCGCCCACGATCTGAATGGTTCCGGTCTGCGTGTTTACCTGCCGATCCGCGAAGATGATTCTGCCGGGATGCGGGTAGGTACTCCCATCGGCTAGGGTCAAGCGCAGCGGGATTCGTGAAGCGTAACTCAGCCAATCCACGCTACCCGGATCGCCGCCGTCCGCCAAGCGCAGGTATTCCTGTTCGCTGATAGGGAAATAAACCTTGATCGGACTTACCTGCGACACCGCGGTGAGCACGGCAGACGGTCCCACCAGGTTGCCCACCTGCACCGTGTTGATACCGGCGATTCCGTCGATCAGGGAAGTGACTCTTGTGTAACCAAGGTTTATCGTGGCTTGTTCTACTGCCGCCTGGTCTGCCTCGACGGAGGCCTTCGCCGCGCGGAGTGCCTGAGTGTCGGTATCCAGTTGGCTCTGGGGAATGGCATGAGCTTCCGCTTCGGGAATATCACGCTTTACATTCAGCTCGGCGTTCGCCATCTGCGCCTCAGCCTGCGCCAATTGTCCTTTGGCTTGATCGAGCACGGCTTGGAACGGACGGGGATCGATCTCGAATAGGAGCTGGCCTTTTCTGACGAAGCCCCCTTCACGATAATCCTGGCGAATCAGGTAACCGCTTACCTGAGGCTGAATCTGCGCATTGACGTACCCTTCGAGAGTTCCTACCCACTCGCCTTGAACCGGCACATCTTTCTGAATGACCGGTGCGACCTCGACCACCGGTGGCGGAGGCGGGGCCGCAGCTCGCACCTTGCCATTGCCGCAGCCAAGCCCATTCAGCAGGAGCACCGCACTAACTAAACCTGTAGATATTTGCTTCATCATTTTTCCCCACAATCGAGTTACTGAATTTCCGCTTCAATCGCGTCACCGGCGCGCCTGAATCGGGACGCTGCTCGGTTGAAGGGAAACGGGGTCGAGAGTCGTCTTGTCGTTTCTGGCGCGTCATTCACGCGATTGCACTTTCTACTTCAGAAGCTCTTTGCTTCGCAGAAAAGTGAGCTCGCTGACCGAGCTGCTTAACAGCCTCTATGTCACGAAATGCAAATCGCATGCCAGAACCGAACGATGCTAAGTAACGCCGAATCAAGGAGTCTTGTTAGACGGTTCAGCACGGAACTGTTGAAAGGGTCAAAAGTGTCAGAAAGAAAGCCGATTCTCGACAGCCGAACTGACCAGCAAACATTGGGGCGATGGAGACCGGATCGCTTTAGAAAGTGCACAGGGGGAACGAATCCCGCTACGCCATTTTTGGCAAATGTATTGCGTCAGCTCGATATGAGCGAACGACGTGGCGGAGGCAAACGGTCCCGCGTCGCCTTCGTTGCGGCACCAAATTGTTCGATCAAAAGGAATGTCCTATGGAACTTAAAGACCACGACTTTATTCGGAATCCCGTCGTCCAGAACCAGATCTTCTTTCTCGAATCGAAATGTGCTTTCTGCAGTTTTTCGATGCTGACCCGCTCAATTGAAGAGCTGGTCGAACTCGAAAAATTGCACCGAAACCAATGTGGCTCGTCAAACGCCGCTGCATAATGAGGACTAGCGCGAGAGTCAAGGTGTTAAATCGCAGAATTTTGAAGATACTCGCATTGTTTATGGTGACCGTCATCCCCAGATCTGCACTAAGCGACGCTAATCTCGGGCATGTCTCAAGGCTGGCTGATACGAGCATTCGCCAGCTGGTGGGCGAACTCGATTCCACGCCAAGAACGTTATCGCCGCTGATTTCGCATTCCTTCCGTCTCAGGATTCGCCCCATGAATCTATGGTCAGGCTTTGCCAGAAATGCGCATCACCTGGAATGGAACCATAAGAACGCCAAGCAAACGATCACCGCAATGTATAAACAGACGCAGATCACGACACCGTTATCAAAATTCTGCGTTGTGGGGTCATCGTCGTTCTGCTCATTTGCGCTGCTTGGGTCTGGCTCAAGATAGCGAATCGCGGCATAGATCTCTGCATCGGTTAGGTCTTCGATATTCCAATCGGGATCGTAATTTGCCAGCATAAGAAACTCTCAGCAGGTATCTCGGAACGTGGCTGCCCGCCGCCGCTGGATTGTTGTGCAGCAAGCAAACGTGGCTGGCCGTAGCAGAGCATCGTCCCGATCCCCAAGTGCGGGGTACGGGGGCGAATTGGTCAGGACTGACTGCGCAGAATGAGTCATCTCATTGTGTCTTCTGCACAAAAGGTTGGCTCTGCAAAACATCCCGTTCGCTTGAGTTCATCCGTTCCTTAAAAGCGCGGGCACGAGCCTCTCGAAATTCTCTAACCGAGCACCCGAGGAGAAGAACACAGCCGTGCTCCGAGTAGTGCTCCAAGACGGACATGACGAACACAAATCGCTCGAAATCTTCAAGGCTCAACACAGAGTCCATTGCGAAATGTCCGCTTGGACCATTCGAGAATCGGCCAATATCGGGGAAAGATCGCTCCAGACAGGGGTGAATTGGACTGGTTGGGTTGGGGCTTCAATTCACGAATTGCCTGGACTATCGTTCGCTTCGCCCACGAACGCGCCCATTCACGAAAGACGCGGTTTCCCCTGACACAATCTTCAAGGCCACTTGCAAGACATCGCTCGGCCTTTTCGGGGTCGCGCGTGAGCCGAAACGAAAGCGGATAGAGCTCCTTAAGACCCTCATTAAGAATCGTGTGAAAATCCTCGTGAGTGGCGTATAGATCTGCTTCTGTTTCACGAATTTGAATGGCGGTCTCTTTAGTCATGTTTTCGTTTCCAGACGCGCCGCTTTAGCTTGCCGTATTTGCAAAACGTAACAATCGATTTGGCAGCTTGTGATATCGCACGCCGAGTCTCCTCCGCGTCAAATACTTGAGTTGTTGGCGCGCCCGTGCTGACCGAGCTTTCACAGTGCCCGTGGGTACTCCCAAGATTCGAGCGGTTTCCCGGATCGACAAGCCTTCAACAACGCGCAGCTGAAATGTCCTGCGCAGAGTGGGCGAGAGTTGACGATGGAGATGACTCAACTGTGTACTTAGCTCACTGTTTCTACACTCCTCTTCGGGATTAGGTCGTTGATCTGCTATTCGCTCCGACACTGAAATCGTTTGGATTTCCCCGATTGACTTGTCGAGTGGAACATGGACGTGTCGTATCCGCTGGCGTAGCTGCAATCGAGCGCAGTTAAGCACGATGGTAGTCAGCCAAGTAGAGATCTGTGACTGACCTCTGAACTGGTCCAGGTGGGTATAGGCAGCGAGAAGAGCATCCTGCACCGCGTCCTCAGCATCCGCTGCGTTGCCCAGGAGTCGGTATGCTTGCCTGTAGAATGACGTTAGCCCAGTCGATAGAATTTGTTCCAACGCTTGAGTTCTTCCCTCCCTACACGGAAGTCCAGGATGTTTGTCAGCTCCGACATACGAATCTGGCATTGGCATACTGTTGTCCTTTTTGCGAACCTGAATGTGCATCCCTTGAGTCATCTCTTCACCTCGCCAACATTCCTGCCGGCGCGGCGAGTTAGTTCTTTCACTACATGCTTTGTAAACACGCCGTCGCAGCGGAATTTAATTCCCTCATTTATCAATTCGAGAATTACGTTCTCGCCCTCCTGGCTGATCGTCGCGATATGCTTCATTTCGATAATGAGTTCGCGGCCACGAAGGTCTGCTCTTGCCTTTTCGCAAACGCTTCTTAGTTCGGCTGCCCAGGGCGCAATGAGCTTCCCTTCCACAATCAGCCGACGACGCCCGGCGTTATCAATGAGCGAGATCTTCAACATCGCTTGTTCCCACTCGCAATAAGGCAAGGCGCACACCAAACCCACTGAGCCATAAGTCATTGAATTTTCAGGAGACGAACGCCGGAACCGGGAGATATCGAGTCGAAGAAGTTGAAAGGGTCAAAACTGTCAAACCTACAGGAGTAGGTCACAACGTGTAAAAGGAGGGCTGCAGATCAAGCATATTGCTTCGCATAGATCCCAAATTTCTTCATTCGAGCGAGGAACGTCGTGCGGTTCACTCTCAGGCGGGCGGCAGCACCATCCGCGCCACCGACGCGCCCCTTGCAGGCGGTGAGCGCTCGATTAATCTCATCGCGCTGCCTTCTTTCATACTCATCAAGAACGCTGGTTTTGTCACTTTGGGAATTTGTTCTTTCTCCAACGACTGGCTCGAGTTTACGGTGGTCGGCGCGCGGTAACGCTACCGTATTCGTCCTGCGGAGTTCCCCCAGAGGCGCATCCAGAGACCTGCCGCGCGTTACGATCACCGCCCGCTCAATGAAATTCTCCAGCTCACGGATATTGCCAGGCCAGTCCCAAGCCGTAAGTCCCTTCATGACAACCGGCGAAATTGAGTCAATTTTCTTCTGCATTTGCTTGGCAAACTTCTGGACAAAATAGCTCACTAGTTGTGGAACGTCTTCCTTCCGTTCCCGCAGAGGTGGTATCCGGATGGGAAATACATGCAAGCGGTAGTACAGATCACTTCGGAATTCGCGATCGGCAATCATCTTTTCTAGGTCGCGATTGGTTGCCGATATTAGACGAACATTCACCTTCCGCGTATGCGTGCTGCCTAGTCGCTCGAACTCGCGCTCCTGTAATGCACGCAACAGCTTCGGCTGAATCTCAATCGGAATGTCGCCCACCTCGTCCAGGAACAAAGTGCCTTGATCGGCCAGTTCCAATCGCCCGGTCTTTTGAGTAATCGCACCGGTGAAAGCTCCTTTTTCATGTCCAAACAATTCGCTCTCCAGCAGACCTGTTGGAATGGCTGCGCAATTCAGCTTCACAAACGTGCGATCTTTGCGCCGGCTGCGGTCGTGAATGGCACGGGCGATCAACTCCTTTCCCGTTCCGGTCTCGCCCAGCAGCAGGACGGTGGAATCGCTGGGCGCCACGGTTTCCACGAGTTCGAGAACATGCTTTAACGCCGGGCTGTTCCCAACGATGTTCTCGAAGTTCATCTCGCTGCGGATTTCTTCTTCGAGATAGAGCTTCTCCTGGGCGAGCTTGTCTTTCAGTTTCGAAATTTCGTGATATGCCATCGCGTTTTCGATCGCGATAGCGATCTGCCCCGCAGCCTCAGCGAGGAATTCCACGTCCTCCGGCGCGAAGGTAGCCTCGGTGGTGCGCGCAAGCGACAGGTATCCCAATGCTCGATCTCTACTCACCAGAGGGATAACACAGGAGCTCTTTAAGCCTTCGCCGATTACTTTCTCGTAGATCTCTGGAGGAAGGTCGTCAGGTCCGATCCTCTCAACAATGACCGGTTTCAATGTCTCAAGAGCGCGTTTGCCGGCTCCGGATACGATATGGGCATCGTCTTCTCGAATGAATCCTTTGCCCTGCGGAAAATCCAGGGCGAACAGCCTGGACTTCCCCGATGCTGAATCCAACAGTAAAACGCCAACCGAATCACCATGCATGACCTCGCGAATATTCGCTGCAATGGCGCGCAACAGATCCCGAATGTTCAGGTTCGAGGTAATGCGACTCGTCAGATTCAGAAGCAACTTCAGCCGCTCATTCTGCTGTTGCGCAGATCTGAGATTTAGACCGTCATCCAGCGCGAACGCGACGACACGCCCGATCAGCCGCAGGAAACATATTTCTTCATCGCTAAATGGATTCACGATGTCGCGAGTGAGGCCGAAAACACCCAAATGGCGATGCGGAGTTGTCAGTGGTATGCGCACCCCCGAGCCGAGGCCCATTTTCTTCGCCCATGGCTTGAAGCCTGGATACCGCTCTTCCGTGTCCCAATTGGCGGTATGCTGTGGGTCACTGCTACGCACAGCATCCCACAAGGGCAGCAACTCTTCTATCGGCAGGTCTGGAAAAGGTAGTGGGCCCTTGCCCCAAACCAGATATTCGATCGCCTGGGAGTTCTCTTTCACCACAACGAAGTAAAGGTGATCAAAGTTCAGGAGCTTGCCGATTTCATCCGCGAGAGTTGTAGCCAATTCTTTCGGTTCACGGGACGCAGCGATCGCCTCGCTGATACGCACAATTGCCTCGTAGCGGTAGCTGTCTGTTTGAGACTCAACGATCGGCTCTGTGCCCATAGCCTTATATTCCGCGCTGAAGCCGGGGCTTTAATCTACCCCCAATCCCCAGATAATTGATGACTCACTCCCTCTACAGGTCGCAAGAGAGTGCGCCACGCGAGGCGAATTTAGAGGATTCCCGCGGCTTCAGGACGCGACTGAGGCCCCCATCTTGCTTCAGACCCGTTCTGAGACAAGTATCAGTCGCCTGAGCGTAGCTATTTTAGGAAGGAGCAGAAATCAGCCATCCCCGGATCGACCGAAAAGGAACCCCAATTTGACAGACAACCCCTGGGCACAGCTTATCCGCAAGTGGTGATGACTCAAGCCCTGTGAATGTTTCACGAATTGCGCGGCACCTGTTCTGCTGCCCACCAACCGCAATCGACAGTTTCGACTCTTTCAATATTTGTGAGCTAGTCGACTTCCTGCTAACGGCGGCCGTTTTCCATCGTCGTCATCCTCTCGCGAAACTGAACGCCGCCGCGGTGCAGTGCGGATCGGCAGAGATGCGATGGTTCGAATCATAGTGAGGGATTGCCGGTAACGCGAGTCAATATTTACAAGGGCAATTGTTCGCAGGAATCGAGAGCAATCAAGTTGAGCGCTCTAAACGCGCTTGCCTGTCGCGGCAGCCATATAGGACTGACAAAGCAGCACGAGTTGCTCTCGCGATTTGCGGACCGTGGAAGAGGTTGGTCCAGCCTCCAGCAGGGAACGCATCGCCCCTGCCATCGCTGCAAGCATAATATCGATGGCGAATTTGTCGGGTAGCGACACGGCATCTGGCGCTGTCTGAAGCGTCGCCTCAACGGCTTTCCGCGACCGCTGACTGATCCGTTTGATTAACGTGGGCCCACCCACGTCAGCCGCGACTCGGTAGAGCGCCACGGAGATGTCGGCGCGCTCCATCTTAGCGTCAACGTATGCCTCCACCATTTCTCTAATCATTTCGGCTAGCGGCTTATAACACGCGCTCTCACAAGCAGCCTCAACCCTTGCCGCCACGTTATTCATATGATGTTCCAGCACCGCAAACAGCAAGGACTGCTTATTGGGGTAGTACTGATACAGAGTGCCTACCGAGACGCCGGCACGCTCGGCTACCCGTGTTGTCGTCAGTCGCTCCGCCCCATGGCTCAGTAAAACCTGAATAGTCGCCTCAGAAATCGCCTCCACCGTGACCGTCGACCTGGCTTGAATGGGTGTCTTTCTTGGCTCAAATGCAACGAGCGCATTAGCCGGCATATGCGAACTCCAAACCTGAAGAATCCTTCATCCAATGATTGTAGCAAGGAGAAACCAATGATTGAACAAACTGATCTTACGGGCAGTTTCACTCTGCCTGGCACATCGATAGCGGTAAACAGGATGGGTTACGGTGCCATGCAACTTGCCGGCCGAGATGGCGACAAGTTGGTGTGGGGACCTCCACGAGATGTCGAGGGAGCGATCGCTGTTCTGCGAGAGGCCGTCGCGAGTGGCGTGAATCATATCGATACAGCCGATTTTTATGGTCCGCACGTCACGAACCAGATCATAAGAAAAGCGCTATCTCCCTATCCCGACGATCTGATCATCGTCACAAAGGTCAGCGCCCGGCGGGGTGAGGATGGATCATGGATTCCGGCGTTCTCGCGCGAAGAGCTGACTGCACAGGTTCACGATACCCTCCGCAATCTGGGTCTGGATGTGCTCGATGTGGTCAACCTGCGCAGTATGTTTAACGTCCATGAGCCCGCAGAAGGGTCAATTGAAGCGCCCCTCACAGTCGTGGCCGAGCTCCAACAAAAGGGTTTGATACGTCATATCGGGCTGAGCAACGTCACGGCGGCGCAGATTACGGAAGCCCGACAGATCGCTCCGATCGTCTGTGTGCAGAACATGTACAACCTGGTGCAGCGAACCGACGATGCGTTGATCGACGATCTTGCCCGCTATGGCATCGCCTATGTGCCATTCTTTCCACTCGGCGGCTTCAGTCCATTGCAGTCGGTCGCCTTGTCTGACGTTGCCGCGCGACTCGAGGCCACGCCGATGCAGGTTGCCCTTGCGTGGCTTCTTCAGCGCTCGCCCAACATTCTGCTGATTCCGGGCACGTCCTCCATCGAGCATCTCCGCGAGAATCTTAAGGCGGCAACGCTGCAGATTCCCGCTGAAGTCCTTTCCAACCTCGACGCAATAAATGGACATGAAAAGGAGATTTGATATGCGTGTCTTTATTACAGGAGCAACTGGATTCGTGGGTGCCGCAACCGTCCGAGAGCTGATCGCCGCGGGCGATCAAGTGCTAGGTCTTGTTCGCTCGAATGCGGCTGCCAAGTCTCTTGCCGCCGCGGGTGCCCAGGTGCATCGAGGCGACCTTAAAGATCTAGAAAGCCTGCTCACTGGAGCAGCCGCTGCGGATGTGGAACAGTGATGAGGATGATGCCGGACACCAGTCTGGCTTCGCGTGTCATAAATTATGCTTAGGTTCGTCAGTGTAGAACAAACCGCTGCTCTCACGCAGTCTCCTCCATATTGTTGCAGACTTTGTTTGCAGAAGCTGCCTTGGCTCCTGGTCAGGCGGCATCCGGTCGAAACTGCTTCCGAAGGCCCTTGTCGAAACGACTGGGAGCGAATGTTCGAAGGCGGCTGACCAGTCTGGCCCCGTCTCCGACCGGATACCTCGGACGCGGCACCCGGCTGGTCAGAGCTTCGAGCACGACCTCGGGATCCGACTGACGATTCGCGCCCAAAATCATGCACCGACTGCAAATCCACTCGCATCGAACTGCGTTAGGAGGAAGTAGTGATGAAAGCTGCAGTCGTTCCTGCTATCGGCGGTTCGTGGCAGATCAAAGACGTTCCGCAACCTCAACCCGGACCGAATCAGGTGCCCGAATCAGGTGCTGGTGAAAATGCATGCGAGCGGTATATGCTACACCGACGTACATCTGACGCTCGGACACTTTCCCGGACCATTTCCCCGAATCTTAGGCCACGAGCCAGTGGGCGAGATCGTTGCCGTGGCTCCCGACGTCACGACGCGGAAGGTGGGCGACCGCGTGGGTACCGCGTGGATTCAATCCACCTGCGGGCGCTGTGAATGGTGCCAGCGTGGTCGCAGAATGTTCTGTCCCTACATGAAGGGCACAGGAATTGACGCTCAAGGCGGGCACGCCGAGTACATGCTGATGAATGCCGACGCAACCTATCTGATTCCCGACAAGGTTTCCTACGAGCAAGCGGCGCCGATCTTCTGCGCGGGCTACACGGTCTACAGCGGGCTGCGCTGGGCCGATCCCCAGCCGCACGAGCGCGTGGCCGTACTTGGAATCGGCGGCCTGGGACACCTCGCAGTGCAGTACGCGAAGGCAGCGGGCTTTGAGACCATCGCCGTTTCCCACTCCCCTGACAAAGACAAGTTAATCCACGAACTCGGCGCGGATGAAATTGTCCGTGACGGAAAGAGCCTTGCCGCAGCGGGCGGCGCCGACATCATCCTCAGCACTTCCAAATCAACGAAGGCCGTGGTGGACAGCATTCTGGGAGTACGGCCAGACGGCCGGCTGATCGCCATGGGCGCGGACGCGGAGCCACTTTCCGTTTCGCTGTTGGATCTCATCATGAAGCGTATCCGCATCATCGGCAGCCAGCAGAACGGCCCCGAATATCTCTACGAAGCTGTTGATTTCGTGGCGCAGGGGAAAGTCAAAACGATCGTCGAGACTTACCCGTTGGCAGAGGCCGCCAAGGCCTATGAACGCGTTGCGGAGGGCAGGGCTCGGTTCCGCGCCGTCCTCACAATGTAATCGGCAAGGGTGAACGATGAGCAGACTGTCCGAGAAAGTGGCAATGGTGACGGGCGCATCAAAAGGCATAGGCGCTGGAATTGCAACGGCCTTGGGAGCTGAGGGCGCGCGCGTGGCCGTGAACTATTCCTCCGACCGGGAAGGCGCCGAACGCGTCGCTCAGGCGATCATCAACAACGGGGGCGAGGCGATCGCGGTCGGTGCGGACGTGTCCAAGGCCGCAGATGTCGTGCGGTTATTCAAAGAAGTGGATTCTGCGTTCGGAAGCCTGGACGTTTTGGTCAACAACGCCGGAGTATTCCGCTTCGGCGCCATCGCGGAGATCACCGAACAGAGCTTTCACCTCCACTACAACATCAACGTTCTCGGGGCGATTCTCACCGTGCAGGAGGCGATCAAGCGATTCGGAGCCGACGGCGGGAGCATCATCAACCTCAGCTCCATCGTCGGCTCGCATCCGGTGCCGGGAGCCCTGCTGTACGCCTCCACGAAAGGCGCCATCGAAACCCTGACCAGGGGATTGGCGCTCGAACTGGCGCCGCGCAGGATACGCGTCAACGCCATCGCTCCCGGTCATACAGAAACCGAAGGCAATGTAGCCGCGGGGACCTTTGAGGGTGGTGCCGGAGGCGTTCTGGCCGGGAAGACGCCGCTCGGCCGGCTCGGTCGCGTCACCGATATCGCCCCCCTGGCGGTGTTCCTGGCATCGGATGAATCGGCCTGGATCACCGGAGAGGTCATTCGTGCCGCAGGCGGTCTCGTTGTAGCCACCTGAGTGCCTTCAGCGGCGTTTAGTTTTGGCAAAAGGAGGCTGTTATGCCTGTTGGATCATGCATCCCGATAATTCCGAGCGCAAACCTGGAGAAGAGTCTGCGTTTGTGGGCTGATGGTCTCGGATTCTCGATGAGTTCAGAAATGCGCAAAGACGACAAGCTGATCTTCTGCATGCTTCGGAAAGACAACCTGTGGTTCATGCTGAACCAGCGGGCGGGAACTCCGGTCAAGCCGGAAGACTACGACGGCATTCGACTCTACTGGGCGCCAACGGATATACACGAAACCAGAGAGCGATTGAAGAGCCTTGGGTACGGTGTTTCAGAACTCGAAGATCGTGACTACGGGCAGACCGAGTTTTTCCTTACCGACGACGACGGCTATTCACATTGCTTCGGCGTCCCTACACAAAGATAGAAATCTCCATGCAACCGAGTCTGACGCGTCGCGGTCGAACAACGAAATCAGAGAGGAGAAACCGATGCAATTTCAAAGTGATTACTTCGCTGCCTATCACAACCTGAAGCTGACACGAGATGACAAGGGCGTGCTGGTTGCTGAGTTCCACAGCAACGGCGGGCCGTTCATCATGTCCGCGCAAGCTCACACCGAATTTGTCGAGGCCTTCTACCGGATTTCGCAAGATCGAGCGAACAAGATCGTGATCCTCACGGGCGCAGGTGGGGAGTTCATTACTGATGTCGATTGGTCCTCTTTCGGCGAAGTCGCCGATCCTGGCGTTTGGAGCCAGGTTCACGACGAAGGCGTTCAGGTTTTGGAAAACATAGCTAACATACGAGTGCCGGTCATCGCGGCTATCGAGGGACGTGCCCATGTGCACTCAGACTACGCGCTGCTTGCCAGTGTAATTGTGGCGGCGGAAGGTGCGACCTTCCAGGATGTGGCCCACTTCTCCGCGGGC
>Ga0073928_10000371_pt1 | contig 106671 bp, 86 predicted proteins | sample PaiPotPPA55metaG_FD_76969 | JGI IMG/M metagenome (GOLD analysis project Ga0073928, IMG submission 76969) | Iron sulfur acid spring bacterial and archeal communities from Banff, Canada, to study Microbial Dark Matter (Phase II) - Paint Pots PPA... ... | reverse complement strand
TCACGACTGGCACGTTCAACTATGTTGTCAAAGATCCGAACTGCATCCACCTAAGCGGGCAGCTTTGGATCAAGGACGAAATCGGCATAAGCCAGATTTGTGTCCTCGAACTTGATGCGCTGTTGGTCGTCTGTATTTGCTGCTGCTTACTCAGATCCCTCGTTCTACTTCTTTGCGGCCTTGTCTTTACTCTTGACGGGCCTGTCGGGGATCACTTCAGCAACGAGTGACGTTTTAGCGAACTTTTCGAGATTATCAATCTTCATCTCGCATGTCAATTTCTTTTTCATTCTTTTTTCAATTTGTTGAGCTTTTCTTCTGCTCGCACAATTGACAAAGATGACATGCATTCGCCCAGCGCAAAATATCAAAACATCGTGACGCTCGATGACGAGCGCGGAGCACTTGGCTCCTGATACAACTCAAATCAATTGCAGTGGCTTGGGTTTGGATTGCCGGTAGGCCCTTAGGCTCTCAACCGCGATCAAACGCTTGGACTGCGCTCCATCATCCCTTTACAATCTGCCCTTATGCAGCCTAGGCCAAGGTGAGAAGCAGTGGTTCCTTGCTACTCACTTAAGAATACCGTGCTTTTCACTTCCGTGCAAGCCGTAATCTCTTTGCGACTCTCCGAGAGTATCAGCGACTCCTCCCTCTGTGCAACCTTTGGCCTGTTGATAATCGACGATTCCTGTCGAAAACACGCCTAAAACGCGATGCGCTAGAATCTCTCCACCATGGAAGCCAATGAAGTCAATGAATTTGCCAATCAGATGAAAGAGTCCGGCGAAGGCGGTGGGGAGTCGCTCAGGAGTATCTCTCTTGGAATTTCCATTCTGGCCGTTTTAGTCGCCATGGTTACTGTGCTCGGCCACCGAACCCACACCGAAGCGGTGTTGATGCAGTCCCGCGCCGGCGATCAATGGAACGAGTATCAGGCTAAGAAGATCCGCATGGACAACCTGTCCGTCGATGTCGATCTATTGGCTTTGCAGCCGAGCACCGACCCTGCCGCCGTTGCCGCTAAAAGCAAGGAATATCAGGCACATATCGACAAATGGAAGACAGATTTGGCTGAAGAAGAGGAAAAAGCGCGCGATTTTGAGCGTGAGGTGACTCGCGCGGAGGCTAAAGCGGCCCACTACGACCTGGGCGAAGCACTTCTGCAGATCGCCGTCGTGCTCTGCTCAATCACGCTCTTTACGCGCAACCGCGCTTACTTTCTTCTTGGCCTGGGACTGGGAGCGACGGGTATCGTCGTCGCGTTCTCGGCACTGTTCCTGAAATAATCTGCCACGCTTGACAAACGTTCGCCCAAACTACCCCTCTATTTCGCTTTCCTTAGGGTCTGTCCGGCAAGGCTGGCCTATATTGACGGACCTAAGTCCAGACTTAAACCTAATCGTTCTAAGACTTTGCGCAAATATCGCCGGGGAGGGGGGACTACTCGCGCCTAGTTGCCCTGGGTGTTGAGGAGACGGGCGAGAGTATATGCCGCCGCCGCTGCTGCCCCGCCGATAGTGACGGTCTGGAGAGCGCTGCGTAGCCAGCCAGTACCTACCAGTTTGCCTTTCAAGGCTCCGAAGATGGCTAGTGCGAGTAGCGTGATGACGACCGAGAGCTTAAGTGCGGTGAGATTGTTTGCAACAAGCATGTAGGGGAGCAGAGGGATCAGACCGCCGGCGATATAGGACGCGGCGATCGTGAGGGCGGAGCGGTGCGCTCGGTTGCGGGCAGGCTCTTCGAGGCCGAGTTCGAAGCGCATCATGAAGTCGACCCACGCGGTGGGGTTCTGTTTCAGAGCATTAAGAACGGGCGCGGCGCTGGAGCGGTCAACGGAATAATGCTCGAAGATCTCGTAGATCTCTTCTTCTTCGTCGCGGGTGCGCTCGACGATCTCGCGCTCTTCTCTGATTTTTTCGGATGCATAGTGCTCGGCATCGCCCTTGGCGGCGAGGTAGCCGCCAAGGCCCATGGCGATTGACCCGGCGGCGATCTCGGCGAGGCCAGCGAGGACGACTATGTGCGAGGACGCGACGGCTCCGGAGAGGCCGGCGGCCAGGGCGAAGGGTACGGTGAGGCCGTCGGAGAGGCCAATGACAATATCGCGGACGGTCTCAGTAGATTCGAAGTGTCCTTCGATGTGAGGGTCGTGGGTGTGGGGCGCGTGGGTTACATCCTGCATGGCGGTAGTGTATTGCAGGCGGCGTGGGTGTGGTCTCAATCGATGGGCGGGCACGGGATAACTGGATGTTTTACTAGGCAGAGAGAGTCTTTCGCGAAGAGGTTACGTCTGTATCAGCACGGGCTTCCCCAAAGGAATACGTAAGACGGGCGGTGCAGGATGAGACAGCGAACGGTTCAGGTTTGGGCAGCGAAGTTGCTTCTTGCGGCCGCTGCGGTTGCGCTGCCGGTGGTGGTTCGGGCTCAGGACGGGCAGTACGGTCCGCAGCAGGGCGGAGCGGCGTTTGCCGGAGGGCAGATGGTGCGGGGAACCGTGACGGCTGCGGCTGCAGACCATCTGACGGTAAAGACCGAGGCGGGTGAAATCTATCAAGTAGCCTTGTCTGCAAATACGCGGCTGACCAAGGAGCGGCAACCGGTGAAGGTGGCCGATATCAAGGTTGGCGACGGCGTTGGCGCCATGGGCGTCTTGGATGCTCCGACCAAGACGGTGCATGCGGTGTTTGTTGGCGTCATCGATGCCGAACAGGTGAAGAAGGCGCGGGAGAACATGGGCAAGACATATATCACCGGGAAGGTGACGGCGATCGATATGGACGCGCTGAAGGTGACCGTGATGCGGCCGGACGGCGTGAGCCAGGTGATCGGAGTGGATGAACAGACATCCTTCAAACGCGGCGGGCGCGGGATGGCCGCGATGGCGAGCGGAGCCGGTGTAATCGACACCGGTCCCATGGGAGGACGAGGCAACGGGGCTGGCACGGGAGGCGGAGCGGGCGCCGGTAAGGGAAGCGGCGCCGGCGCTGGGAACGGTGGGGGCGGGGAAAGTATTACGTTTGCGGATATAAAGGTGGGAGACTCCATTGCAGGACAGGGTGCTTTGAAGAATGGCACGTTCGTGCCGACGGAGCTGGGCGTGATGGATCCAGCGGCGATGGGACAGAGGCGAAGGCGAGGAGCAGATGGCAGTGGCACAGATGCTGCTCCCGCGGGTACGGTCGCTCCGTCGAGTGCGCCTACTCCGAAAGACCCGGCGGCAGCAGCAGGTCCTGTGACTCCCCCTCTTGGGGTCCATCAGTAGCGCGAGCACCACCTGGGTTATTTCTATGGGTTATTTCTAGCTGAGCGAGGCAAAGTGCAGGGACCGATTCGATGGATGGCGATGAGCCTGATGATGACCGGGACTTTGTGGGGCCAGGCCGCACCTGCGGGACAGGCTTCACCCGCGGGACAGACACCAGCGCCGGCGGCAGCTCAGACTGCTCCTGCTGCGAGTGATGCGAGTGGCGGGACGATTACAGGGACAGTGAAAGCTGGAGCCGTGCCGCTGCCAGGCGTCGGCGTGACTGCGATCAATACGTTGACGGGGAAAAAATATGCGACGACGACCGATGTGAACGGTTCGTTCGCGATGGCGATTCCACGCAACGGGCGCTACGTGGTGAAGGCGGAGTTGGCTGCATTTGCGACGGAGACGAAAGAGGTTTTGATCAACGCGGCGGGACAGAACGGTGGCAAACCGGCGCAGGTGGCGGAGTTCGGTTTGCAACTGGCTTCGCGCCAAGAGCAGCAGCAACAGGAGGCACAGCAGGCAACAGCGCGTGCGGCTGCGAACGGAATGGCTCGCGGCGTACAGTCGCTGAGCCTTACGGCGGGTGGAGAGGATCAGGCCGATGCAAGCACGGGCGGAGGGAACTCGGGCGCGCAGATGCCAACGCTGGCGGGTTTGGGCGGAGGCGAGAACGCTGCGACGGACTCAGTTGCCGTGAGCGGGCAGGCGGGACAGACGAACGGGTTGGCGGGCTACAGCGAGGACGACATCCGGCAGCGAATACAGGATGCAGTCGCACAGGCGCAGAAGCAGGGCGGAGCTGCAGGGGATATGGCGAATGTGGTGGTGGGGATGCTGGGCGGGATGATGGGTGGTGGAGGATTTGGCGGACCCGGTGGAGGGGGGCTAGGTGGAGGAGGGGGCGGCGGCAATCAAGTCTTCATTGGAGGCGGGGGTGGCGGCCGGGGCGGCGGCGGCGGTGGGTTCAGAGGATTCAATCCAACGCAACCGCATGGAGCCATCTTTTATCAGGGAGGAAACGGGGCGCTGGATGCGACGAACTTTTCGCTGACCGGGACTCCGGTGGTAAAGCCTGCCTATAGTTCGAACCGGTTTGGTGTGAGCTTTACCGGTTCGCCGTCTATACCGAGGCTGGTGAAGGCCAGCTCGAAGCAGTTCGTCTTCTTGAACGTGACAGGCCAGCGGAATATTACTCCTTCGAATTTATATGGAACGGTGCCGACGCTGGCGCAGCGGAGTGGAGATTTCTCCGGGCTGGGGCAACCACTCTATGACCCCGCCAATCCGGGGCAGCAGTTCAGTTGCAACGGGGCGCAGAATGTGAATGTGATCTGCCCGAATAGAATCTCGCCACAGGCGGCGGCGTTGCTCAAGTTTTACCCTGCGCCCAATATCGCTCCGACAGGAAGACAAGGATACAACTACCAGACGATTACGACAGCGGGGAATAATGCGGCGACGGCGGCGCTGCGGTATGTGCGGAATTTCGGGCAGAGCGGCGGATTTGGCGGCGGGAGACGGCAGGCGGCGAATGCACCGAAGACGCTGCGGCAGAATATCAACTTCAACGGAAGCTACTCGCATACGGCCGCGGACAACCGGAACATCTTTTTGCCGCTGGGTGGTGCTACTGAGACGACCGGATATGGTGTGACCGCGGGTTACACGATTGGGCGTGGCCGGCTGACGAACAATGCTTCGATTAACTGGAACCGATCACACAGTATGCTGCGAAACTACTTTACTAATGCGAGCGATCCGCTGGTGGGCACAGGCATCAGCATCCCGAAGCCGGTGATAGGAGCCAATCCCGGAATCTATTATGGGTTGCCGAGTGTGAGCATCTCGAACTTCACCGGGCTGACGCAGTCGCTGCCGAGCGATGCGATCAACCAGACGATCTCGTTTTCGGACTTTGTGAGCTACAGCCACAAGCGGCATAACATGCGCTTTGGGTTCGACATTCGCCGAGTGCATGCCGATACGATCGGCGGAACCAATGTGGTGGGCGCATTTACGTTCACGGGATATGCAACGCAAAATCCGGCGACAGCAAGCAAATGTACGCCATCCTCGACGGTGACGTGTCCGGTCGTAGCGCCGAGCGGTTATGGGTTCGCAGATTTTCTGCTGGGACTGCCGCAGCAATCGACGATTCAGGCAGCGACGGAGAAGACGTATCTGCGGGCGAATGTCTTCGACTGGTATGCGCAGGATGACTGGCGCCTGATGGCAAACCTGACGTTGAACTTCGGGTTGCGGTATGAATATTTTTCGCCATACGTGGAGAAGGACAACCGGCTGGTGAACCTGAACCACAATGCTGACTTCACGCAGGTGACGCCGGTGTGTCCGGTGGCTGTTGCGGGTGCGTGCGTTGCGGGTTCTCCGCGATCGCTGGTGAATCCGGACAGAAATATGTACTCGCCGCGGCTGGGATTTGCGTACCGGCCGAAGCCGAAGATCTTCAAGGAGACGGTGATTCGCGGCGGGTATGGGATCAACTTCAACACGGGGCAGTATTCGAGTTTTGCGAAGCAGCTTTCGGCGCAGACGCCGTTTGCGTTGACTCAGACGAACATCGTTGGCCAGCCGGGATGCACGACGGCGGCGCTGACCCTGGCGAATGGGTTCGGCTGCTCGACGACGCCGGTGCAGAACAACTATGCGGTGAATCAGTTCTACCGGTTGGGGCATGTGCAAGTGTGGAACTTGGATATTCAGCGGACGCTGCCAATGGGGATTGTAATGAACATCGGCTACAACGGAGCCAAGGGCGGCGATCTGGATATTCTGCGAGCGCCGAACCGGACAGCGAGTGGAGCTTCCGACACTGGAGCCCAGCCGTTCAACTATGAGGACTCGCTGGGATATTCGCGGTTTCAACAGTTGAGCGTGAATGTGCGGAAGCGGTTGCAGAAGGGGGTTTCGCTGCAGGCGACGTATCACTATGGACACTCGATCGATAATGCTTCGTCGATTGGCGGAACGCAGGCGACGGTGGCGCAGAATGATCGGGACCTGAACGCGGAGGAGGGTAACAGCGCGTTCGATGTGCGGCACCAGTTGACGGGAAACTGGGTGTTGGAGCTGCCGTTCGGGCCGAACCGAGCCCTCCTTTCGAAGGGCGGATTCTGGTCGAAGGCGCTGGATGGATTTTCGCTGTCGGGGGATTTTACGTTTTCGTCAGGGACATATTACACGCCGCACTATGTGTCGACTGTGGCGGAGACCGCTACGGGAAGTAACAATTCGCTGCGGCCGGATCGAGTGTTTTCGCAGCCGATTCCCGGAGCGGGGACGATCCTGGACTGGTTTAATAAAGCGGCGTTTGCGACTCCAGCGAACGGATTCGGAACGGCTTCGCGGGGATCGATCGAGGGGCCGGGGATCGTGGTGGCGGATGCTTCCCTGTCGCGGACAGTGGCGCTGGGCGAGACGCGATCGTTTGAAGCGAGGGTGACGGCGGTGAATGTCTTCAATACGGTGCAGTATTCGGGGATCGATACAACGCTGAACTCGCAGACGTTTGGACAGGTGACGTCGGCAGCAGCGATGCGGCGTTTGACGGTGCTGGCACGGTACCGGTTTTGAGGCACCAGAGGTTGGCGATGGCGAAGAGGAACAGCAGGTCTCGGGAGTTCGGGCCGCACGACAGCGTGAGAGACGTCATCCGTCGCGGGATTGCCGCGCTGATGATGGGGCTGCTGGCGGGAACTCCGATGGCGGGACGCGCACAGCAGCCGACGCAACAGCCGAATGCGGCGGGGACCTTCACGATGAAGGTGCAGACCGACATCGTGCTGACGAACGTGGTGGTGCGGGACAAGAAGACTGGCGAGGCGGTGAAGGGATTGAAGGAGAGCGACTTTACGATTCTGGAGAACGGGAAGCCGCAGAAGATCGCCAGCTTCGACTACCAGAACGTCGATGAAGCAGCCGTGCTTCGGGAGAATTCAACTGTAACCGGCAAGGCTACAATTGCGGATTTGTTGAATAGGAACTTTGCCGCGAGCCCGGAAGCTCTGCGGGACCATCGTTTGATTGTGATGTTCTTCGACCTGAGCAGCATGCAACCGGAGGATACGCAGCGTGCGGTAGAGTCGGCGCAAGACTATGTGAATAAGAAGATGCAGCCGGCGGATTTGGTGGCGCTGGTGAGCATGGACACAGGGTTGAGCATGGACCAGGACTTCACTTCGGACAAGACCGTGCTACTGAAAGGCTTGGGCAAATACAACGGAACGGAAGGTACAGGGTTTGCCAATGGAAATGAAGGTGGCAACTCCGGTGGGACTGCGGATGATGCGTCAAGCTTTACTGCGGATGACAGCGAGTACAACGCGCTGAATACCGACCGGGAGCTGTATGCGATTCGCACGATTGCCAAGAGCTTAGAGAGAGTGGACCAGCGAAAGAGCATGTTGTACTTCAGCGGCGGGCTGACGCGGCAAGGTATCGAGAACCAGGCGAGCATGCGCGCCGCAACGAACGAGGCAGTCAAGGCCAATATGGCGATCTACAGCGTCGACTCGCGCGGTCTGGAGGCGATGCCGCCGGTTGGCAATGCTTCAAAGGGGAGTTTGCGCGGAACGGCATCTTACAACGGCGGAGCGATGCAAAGTAATCTCGACGCGAACTTCGGCTCGCAGGAGACGCTGGCTACGCTTTCGTCCGATACTGGCGGCAAGGCGTTCTTCGACTCAAACGACTTTGCTCCCGCGTTCCAGCAGGTCCAGCACGATACCGAGGCTTATTACATTCTGGGGTTTCACTCGACCAATACGGCGAGAGATGGGAGCTATCGGCACTTGACGGTGAAGCTGAACCGGAGCGATGTGAAGATGGACTACCGCCCTGGGTACTATGCGCCAGCAGACTTTCAGCACCAGAAGACGGAGGATCGCGAGGTGGCTTTGACGGAGCAGCTGCAGAGCGATCTGCCGGCGACTGACGTTGCGGTGTACCTGCAGGCGTTGTACTTCAGGCTGGACGACAACAGGTTTTTTGTGCCGGTCTCGCTGATTGTGCCCGGTTCGCAGATTCATAGCGTGAAGAACGGCGATCGCGATAAGGCGAATATCGATGTGATTGGGCAGGTGAAGAATGCGCAGGGGATTATTGTCGGCAATGTTCGCGACAACGTTAAGCTGGCACTCGATGCGGCGCAGCAGGTGCAGCGGAAGAATATCCAGTATTCGACTGGATTTACACTCGCGCCTGGTAGATACCATATGAAGTTTGTGGTGCGGGAGAACCAGACGGGTGCGATGGGCAGCTTTGAGACGGACCTGCAGGTGCCGGATTTGAAGAAGAGCCCGCTGAAGCTGAGCTCGATTGTGCTGTCGAGTCAGCGGGTGCCGAATACGGCGAAGAAGACGGTAAGTCCGCTGGTGCGGGATGGAGTCGAGTGGATTCCGAATGTGCCGCACGTGTTTCGCCAAGACCAACATCTTTATTTTCTGTATGAGGTGTACGACCCGACGAAGCAGAAGGGCGCGCCGGAGCCTGCGAGTTCTCCCGGGCTGACACGCCGCGAGGGTGGACCGGTGCGGGTGTTGACCAGTATTGAGTTCCTGAGCGGGGGGGTGAAGGTCTATGAGACGCCTTTGGTGGAGTCGAACGCGATCAATATCCCCGAGCGGGGGGCGGTGGCGTTTCAGTTCGACGTGCCGCTGACGCAGTTGAAGCCAGGGACGTATGTGTGCCAAGTAAACGTGATCGACGATGCAGGCGGGAGCTTCAGCTTTCCCCGAATGGCGCTGAAGGTGCAGCCAGGGGCGGCTCCGGTAGTCGCTCCAGCGGCGGTGGGAAGTCCTGTGGCTGTGTCGCCAACCCCGTAGGACTATTGACAGTGGCTGGGCTGGAGAGGATGATATTGGATCATCTCGTGAGGTTCGCCCATGAGTCCTCATCTTCGCTACCCCCTCTTCCCTCTCCTCCTCTTCGGTCTGTTGAGTGTTCCGTCTCAATCGAGTGCCGAATTACCGTTCGGATTGCAGCAGAACGCGCAGACCTCTGATGCGGTTATGCGGGAGCTGCGGCACCAGGATCCTCAGTGGCAATCAGTCAAACCGCATCTCCCCGATCCTGCGACGGCGACCGAGGAACAACTGGAGACGGTCGGCGATGTGTTGCGCGCGCGACGCTTTCCTGAAGATGCGCTGGATTACTACGTGTATGCGTTAAAGCGGGGAGGAGGCAATGAAGTTATGCTGATGAACAAAATCGGCGTGACTCAGTTGGACCTTCGACATACGGCGGCGGCGCGAGCTTACTTCGAGCGTGCCGTTCATCTTAAGAAGAAAGATGCAGTGGCGTGGAACAACCTGGGGGCTGTGGAGTATATCGACAGACGATTCGGAAGTGCTATCTCCGACTACGGCCGTGCCATCAAGCTGAATAAGACATCGGCCATCTACCATTCGAACCTGGCGACGGCTTTATTCGAGGAGAAGAACTACAAGGGTGCGCGGGAGCAGTTCAAGATTGCGCTGAAGCTTGATCCGGACATGGCTCATCACGATGGGGCAGGCGGGCTGACGGCCCATATGCTTTCGCCGGAAGACCACGCACGCTATTGCTTCGAGATGGCGCGATTGTATGCAGAGCTGGGCGACGAGACCAACCTGTTGCACTATCTGACGATGGCGAGCGAGGGCGGGTTCGATGTGATGGACGAGATGCGTTCGGACGGGGTGATGGCACGCTATCGCAAAGATCCCCGCGTTGTCCTGCTGGTAAAGAACGCCCAGGCGCTGCGGAGCGGTCGCGCCTCGGTCGACGATGCGACAGGGAAGATCCCGCCGTTGCCGCCGATTGCGCCTAATTGATTATTTGTACGGGCAGTGACGACAATCGGAGTTACAGCAGTATCCACGCTTGAGATGGTAGGCGGCGGTGAAGACGAGGTAAGGACCTTCGTAGTAGAAGTCTTCCGGCCGAAGCTCTTCCCGGGAGGTCTCCGCCGTTTTTTCCGGCGGATTGGCATCGACATTGGCTGAGTCCGTCACAGGTTCTTCGTCTTTCTTTTTACTCCTTTTGCCGATGACGTTGCGGGGTACCCCCCTCCCCCCACCGGGGGTATCTTGGGCGTAAATTACTTGGATTCAATGATCTACGGGGTGTTAGCGTCTGTAAAATATTGATAATAGGTATTTTACGCACAAAATACCTGTTATCAATATTTTACAGCCTCAAACCCCGCCTAGTCTGGACTAGAGTTTTCTTGTTTGATCTATATATCCAGTATACCAAGTGGAGCGTAACTAACGTGCCACGTGGATGTGCTTGATTCTAAGTCGGTTGAATGGTTTTGGCACTTGACATGTGATTTCTGGGCCAAAAACGCAGAAAAAAGTTTTTCTAGAACAAACGCAGCTCTGCCGGCGCGGCGACGGGACGAGGTGGCGGTTGAGACGGCGGCGGCAGTTCTTTCACCGGACTGGTGCCGGGTTGAAGCTCGGAGTAGAGGGTGCCGTTGCGGTACAAGACTTGTTTACCCGGGACGGCCGAAATGCGTTCGCCCGGGATAACGATGCCGGCCAGGTTCATGGGGTCGGCGGCCGAGACGGGAACGATGGCGGAGCAGTCGCGGGTGCGGGAGGCGCGGAGCGATTCCATGGCTTCGGGGAGGGCGTACTGCTCGCCAACGAAGCCGGAGACGAAGCGGCCTCCGCGGATCTCGCCGCGAGCTTCGAGGCGGCGGAGGATGTTGAGGAGGTCGCGCCACTTGGGGGCGTTCGATTCGCGGGTGAGGAGATCGCGGAAGAGGACGCCGTAGCGGGCGAGGAGCATTTTGGCAGCAGACTCCAGCGCGGCATCGGTGCGACGGGCCCTTTCGATGGCTTGCTGGGTGAGTTGGGACTGGCGAGTTTGAGGTGAGTACATCGGCGCTCCAACCCAGGTCTCAAAATCGCGACCCTTCGACAGGCTCAGGGCAGGCTCTGGGGCACCCAGATTTGTGCTGTGCGTAGCGGCGGGGCTTAGGGTAACCGGATTTGTGGCTGGTTCGTTGAGGAGGGACCAGCGGCCAGCGGAGCTGCGGGTCGGGCGCTTGTTGGGGGTTTCGGTGGTGGTCGGTTTGCGGCGCGGGTCCATGCAGGCGCGGAGTTGGTCGAAGCCGTCGGCGGAGGCGAGGCCTGCGGTGGCGAGCTCCCATAACGCGTGCTGGGTCTGGTGGCGAGTGAGGTTGGCGATGCGCTGGATGTCGTTGGCGAAGCAGGCTCCACGCTGCTCGAGGAGCGTACGGAGCTGGAGGGCGTGAGGGCTGAGGGCAGCGGCAAGTATTTCTTCTTCGACTGACTGTTGAGCGAGAGCGTGAGGGAGCCAGTCGGCGGTTTCGCGGATGTAGAAGGTGATGGGTGCTGCGTTGGTGGGGATGACGCGGCGAGGTGCGGCTCCGTCGCCTGAAGACCAGGCGGGATGAGGGGAGATGCGGCCCCATCCGACGGCACCCGACAGGCAGAGGGCGTCGAGCCAGCGAGAGTCGTAGTTGGCGACGCGAGCGGGGAGGAGGGTGCGCTCCCACTCGATGGCGGGGGCCTCGAAACCTTCGAGCTGGCGAAGAGCGTCGAGGACACCTTCTTCGCCGGAAAGCTGGGTCTGCGGGGCGAGGTGTTGCCACTGAAGGAGCCAACGCATGTAGACGGCCGGGGTAACGGGTTCGATCTGCTTGCGGAGGGTGGCTACGGTGCGGCGGTGGATGCGCTGGAGAATGCGGCGCTCGCACCACTCGATGTCGTAGTCTTCCTCAGTTGCGGGGTACTCGAATGCACCGCGCATGAGGAGGCCTTGCATCTCCATGGTCAGGAAGGCCTGGAAGATTGAGGTTGAGTCAAGATTGAGTTTGTTGGCGAATGCGTTGGCGGTTGTGGGGCCGACGATTTGTAACCAGCCTTGAACTAATTTTTGCAGGGATTCTTCTTTTGTAACGAAATTGGTTTCTTGTTCTACAGAGATTTGCGGAGCTTCGAACGAAATGCGGGGGTTCTTCGCTGCGCTCAGAATGACAACATCTTTGGGTAGAGGGTACAGGCTGACGATGTGGGGGAGGCGTTCGGTGGCGACCCAGCAGGAGGTACCGTTGAGGTCGAGGGTTTGGACGCGGCCTTTTTGGGTAAGGCGCTCGTAGAAGAGAGGCCAATGGCGAGCCTCTTCCCTGTCGATGATGTGGAGCGGCAGGGCGATGAGCGAGTGGAGGAGGTCGTGGAGCTCGTTTTCGTCGCGGAGGTCGGGCCAGATCTCTTTGCGGATGGCGGCGATTGCGGCGGGATCGATTTTGCCGGGTTCATCGGGGAGGTTGCGGCCTAGTGAGGTGGCGCGGGCGCGGCGCTCTTCAAGACCGGCCTCGTCGAGGTAGGCGTAGGGGTTGGCGTTGAGGAGTTCGTGGGCGAACTGGGAGGGGGTTGGAGTGTCGACGGCGAGGCAGCGGATAGTGCCGTCTTTTATTCCGCGGAGAAGTTCGATGAGGCCTTCGAGGTCCATCGCCTCCTGGAGGACGTCCTGCATGACTTCGTTGACGAGAGGGTGGTCCGGGATTTGTATGTCGCCGACGAGGGTCTCGAAACAGGCAGCGGCCTGGGGGAAGACAGAGGCCATTAGGTCTTCGGAGCGGATGCGCTGGATCTGCGGGGCGATGCGTTTGCCCTTGGAGAAACGGAGGAGCTGCAGGCTGCGTCCGGCGGCCCAGCGCCAACGGTTTTTGAAGATTGGCGATGCTATGGAGGCTTGTTCGAGGAGCTCCTTTGCAGTGTGTTCGGTGAGGAACTGGAAGACGTCGGCCAGGGGAAAGCTGTGTTGCTCGGCTAGGGAGATGTTGATGCCGTTGTCGGTGGCGGCGGCTTGTAGCTCGAAGTTGAAGCCGCGGCAGAAGCGTTTGCGAAGGGCGAGGCCGAAGGCTTTGTTGATGCGGCCGCCGAATGGAGCGTGGAGGATGAGTTGCATGCCGCCGCCGTCGTCGAAGAAGCGCTCGGCGATGATGGTGGTTTTGGAGGGGACGGCCCCGAGGGCGGCGCGGCCGGTGACGATGTAGGCGATGAGTTGCTTTGCGCCGGATTCGCAGACGCCGGATTCCTGCATGAGGAACTGAAGACAGTTTTGGACTTCCGGATGGATGTGGGGTGGTCCAACCCAGGTCTCAGAAGCGAGACCCTTCGACAAGCTCAGGGCAGGCTCTGGGGCACCCGCACCTGTACCCGTACTCGGCCTCTTGGCGATTCCTAAATCGTGTGGGGTGACGTTGGGGGTGCGGGCGGAGATCTGTTCGCGGAGTTCGCCGACGCCGTCGGAGAGTATAGCGGTGCGTTGCGGGGCTTCGCCTTCCCAGAAGGGCAATGTGGGCGGCGCGCCGTGGGCGTCTTCGACGAGGACGCGACCGGTGGCTTCGATACGCTGGATGCGCCAGCTGGAGGTGCCGAGGAGGATGACATCGCCGGGGCTGGAGTCGACGGCGAAGTGCTCGTCGAGTGTCGCGATCTGGACGCCTTCGGGCTGGAGGATGACGTTATAGAGATTTGTCTCGGGGATGGCGCCACCGTTGGAGATGGCGATCATGCGGGCGCCGCGACGGGGATGGAGATGGTGCTGAACACCGTCGCGGAGGAGGTAGGAACCGTAGCGGCCGCGAGTGGATTCGATGCCTTCGGTGAGGAGGGCGAGAAGGTCGTCGAAGGACTTTCGCGTGAGGTTGCGATAGGGGTAGGCGCGGCGGAGGGTGTTGTAGAGGGCATCTTCTTCCCAGGGTTCGGCTCCGCAGGCGGCGACGATCTGCTGCATGAGGACGTCGGCTGGCTGCGGGGGAATTTGTAACTGATCGAGTTCGCCGGCGCGCATTTTTCTGACGAGGGCAGCTTGCTCCATGAGATCGTCGCGGGTGGTGGCGAAGAAGCGGCCTTTGGGGATGGCTCCGCGCCAGTGTCCGGCGCGACCGACGCGCTGCATGGCTACGGCGACGGCTCGGGTGGTGCTGATCTGGCAGACGAGGTCGATGTCGCCGATGTCTATTCCCAGTTCCAGCGATGCAGTGGCGATGAGGATCTTGATTTCGCCGTTTTTGAGGCGCTGCTCGGCGTCGAGGCGGAGGACGCGGGAGAGTGAGCCGTGGTGAGCGGCGACGTGTTTGGGGCCGAGGCGACTGGCGAGCTCGAAGGCTATCTTTTCGACGAGGCGGCGGGTGTTGACGAAAACGAGCGTGGAACGGTGGTTTTGTGCGTGGGCGGCGAGCTTGTCGAAGATCTCTTCCCACATACCGGTGTTGGTGACGGAGCTGAGTTCGTCGCTGGGAACTTCGATGGCGATGTCGAGTTCGCGGCGCTGACCGACCTGGATGATGGTGGCGGGTTTGCGGGCATCTGGATTCTCGTGGACGCCGGTGAGGAAGTCGGCTACGAGTTCGATGGGATTTTGCGTGGCAGAGAGGCCGATTCTTTGCGGCGGCGTAGCTAGGCCGGTGAGGAATTGGCCGGGGCTGAGGCGATTTTCGCCTGTGACCAGGGCGTCGAGGCGTTCGAGCGAGAGGGCCAGGTGCGCGCCGCGTTTGTCGTCGGCTACGGCGTGGATCTCGTCGACGATGATGGTGCGGACGCGGCGGAGATGTTCGCGTGATTTGCCGGCGGTGAGGAGGATGTAGAGCGACTCGGGGGTGGTGACGAGGATATGGGGCGGGTTGCGCAGCATGGCGGCACGCTCTTTGGGGAGGGTATCGCCGGTGCGGACGCCGGTGCGGATCTCAGGGCAGAGATAGCCGCGCTGCATGGCTAGCTGCTGGATCTCGGCCAGGGGTGCGTCGAGATTCTTCTGCACGTCGTTGGAGAGGGCCTTGAGGGGGCTGACGTAGACGACTTGAGTGCAGGGCGCGAGTTGGCCAGAGACAGAGGCGCGGAGAAGCTGGTCGATGCAGACTAAAAACGCTGCGAGGGTTTTTCCAGAGCCAGTGGGGGCGGAGATGAGGGTGGTCTCGCCAGCGAGAATGCTGGGCCAGCCGTGGGTTTGCGGCTCGGTGGGGCTGCCGAATTTGTTGAGGAACCACTCGGCGGTGATGGGATGCGCCCAGGCGAGGGATTCGGGTATTTCCAGCGGCATCCGCTGATTGTAGCGCGGACTTGTTCGTTCTTTGTTCGCCGAGTGTTATCTACATGTTGCCGGTGCCGACGTCGGCGCTGGCTGCGGCTGCGTTGGATTCGTCGAGGTATTGCTCGATGACTTTTTCGAGAGTGCCCTGGGCGGTAAGGATGAAGTCGATGGCGTCGCGGCCGGCGCCGAAGCCGCCGGGGTTGGGAGTGACGTAGTGGGCGGCGGATTTGACCTCTTTGCGGGCGTTGGCGGTGGCGATGGAGAGGCCGCACTGGCGCATGACTGGGAGGTCGATGATGTCGTCGCCGACGTAGCAGAGTTGGTCGATAGTGTAGCCGGTTTTGGCTAGGATATCTTTGATGGCGTTCATCTTGTGGGATTGGCCCTGGTAGATGAACTCGAGCTTGAGGTCGTTGGCGCGGATGGCTACAGTTTGCGACTGGCGCTTAGTGATGATGCCGATGCGAAGGCCTCCGAGACGACCGAGGGAGATGCCGAGGCCGTCGTGCGCGGCGAAGCCTTTGGCCTCGATGCCGTGGCCGTCTGCGTTGGGGATTACGAAGATCTGGCCGTCGGTGAGGACGCCGTCGACGTCGAAGATGAGGACTTTTATGTTTTTTGCGCGGGCTTCAGCGGTCATTCGATGATGATACCTTGGCGTGCCGGCCATCTGGCCCGCCAAGGTATCGAGGTTAAGTTCCAGCCTAGCGCCAGTGGCCTTCGACCCAGACCCATCCCCCACCTCTGTGGGCCCAGTGACCTTCTACCCAGCGGGCGTGGGGATGGGGTGGCGCCACGTAATATCCGGGAACCCAGACGTAGCGCTCACCGTCCCAGCGGTGGTAGCCGGCGTGCCAGGCCCAGTCACGATGCTCGGGTGGGGGAGGAGGAATGACTTCATGGGGACGCTCAGGCGGGCCGATACGGACCACGACCTGGGCCTGTGCAATGCCCGCAGTGAGGAATAGAGCGCAGGTTAGAGTGAAGAGGAATTTCTTCATCGTGCGGTCTCCTTGTAATGCTGACTGATTAAGACGCTATTTCAGTCAGCAAGTTGTGGTGGAGATCGCAATTTTGAAGAGGCTAAACGGTTGCTTCTATTGGAGTTATTTCTTCGTCGCGTAGGGGAACTCGAAGACGAGGCCGGCGATGGGCAGGACGACGTTGATCAGGTGGGCGTGCTTGTCGCGCTCGAAGTAGACGCGACCGCTGGTAGCTTCGTTGGGCGGGATCGAGGTGGCCGATAGATTATGTTCGGTGGCAGCTTTTTCGGCGGCTTCCTGTATGGCCTTCTCTTTCACCGCGGCGTCGACTGATTCGATTTCGGATGTGGACTGGGCTGGGTTGGGTGCTGTATCGGCGACGGCAGACGGAGATTGGGATACAAAGGCGCTGCCGGCTGTGGGGGGGAGGGGTGCCGGGGTGGTTGCTGTCGCGGCTGGAAGTGGAGGGGGCGGGAGGACCAAGTTGGCGGGGGGGACGTAGAGGAGGATCTTGGGTTTCGGGGTGAGGACCTCTACGCGGAAGTCGTCGGGGGTCATGGCGAGGGGAGTGTCGGTGTGGTTGGTGATGCTGACGTCGGCGCGGGTGTAGATGCCCTCATGGGAGATGGCGACCATAACGGTGAAGCGTGCGGTGTTGATGACCTTGTAGCTGCGGCCGTAGAGGGTCTTGGTGACACAACCGGCGTTGGGTTCGCAGCGGATGACGTTGTCGGGGAGAATGGTTTTGCTGGGGATGCTGGAGGCGAAGGTGAAGGTGGCGGAGCTGATCGTGGCGGCGAGGGAGAGCTTTTGAAGCAGCGTCATTGTGGGGCCTCCTGCGGGGAGAGCAGTGGAGGTAACTTACCAGTTACCGATGAGGTACAGAATTACTCGATAGTTGTATGAGTTTAAAAACGCGAAGGGTTGCAGCGAACGCAGCGCGTCGCTTGCAACCCTTCGTCGAGGTGTTTGTGGTGGAACGGAGCTTCGCTGCGAGTTTTTTGCAGCGTGCTACAGACCGTATTACGGGGGGTTAGGCGGGCTGGATGTTTGCGGCCTGCTTGCCCTTGGGACCAGTGGTGATATCAAACGTTACGCGCTGGCCTTCCTGGAGAGACTTGAAGCCGCTGGAGTTAATTGCTGAGTAGTGCGCGAAGAGATCCTCTCCACCGTCTTCCGGGGTGATGAAGCCAAAGCCTTTTGCGTCGTTGAACCATTTCACTGTACCTGTTGCCATAATGCTTCCTACTTTCGTATAGGCGATATTTCGCCATTGCTATAAGGGTAGCAGGATGTGAGCTAATTTCAATCAATAAGATTATAGGTTTTCGTTATAGTTGCCGATTGCCCGGTCTTGCAGAGGCGCCGAGGGGGTGGTTTTTGGCCGTTTTGATTTGTGTTTTTCACGAATGGCTCTGGTCCCGTACCGCGAGGTCAAGGCCGGATTTGGTGCGGGTGAGGGCGCGGATGACGGAGGAGGCGTAAGGCTCGATGGTGATGGACTTGGCGTTGGTGGAGGCGAGTTGGAGGCCGTAGAGGAGTACTGCGGCGCGCTTGGGGTCGATGCGGTTGCGGGCGAGGGCGGCGATGAGGAGAGAGATCGAGACCTGGATGGACTCGGCGTCTTCAACGGGCGGGAGGTCGAGTTCGATTGGATTTTGGGCGGCGTAATCGGGCAGGTATTGGGGGGTTCCGGATGCGGATGTGGTCGGGTTGGGGTTGGGATTGGCGAGCGCGGAGCTGTTTTCGATCAGGTTTCTGTGGCGACGGTAGAGGCGAGAGTGGAAGTAGCAGAAGGCAGAGAGTCCGAGAGATGGGGACTGGCAGCGTTTTCCGTTGGTTTTGATGTGGCGGCAGGTTGTGGCTGGCATTTTGGCTCCTTGAATTTCGAATTTCCGGTTGGGATGCTGGTTGGGTACCCCCCTCCCCCGTCGGGGGTATTTTGGGAGTAAGCGTAATGGATACAATGGTTTAGCGGCAGGGGTGTGCCGCCAAAATATTGCATCCATGTGGGTTACGGCTAAAATACTTGTTTTGTTTGGGTTAGCCTGGGACTACCATGGCGGACATTTTGCTGGCTGAACATGGTGTTTTGTGTGCCTTTCGTGGTGGTTTTGTGGCGGTTAAATGCGAAGGGCTGCCGCAGCTTTCGCCGCATGGCAGCCCTTATTTCGACTCTTACTTAATTGTACCGGATTGGAGCTAACTAAATGTCAATTGCATATTACTGATAAGTAAAGAGTTAGGTGGTTTGGGGACTTGACATGCGTTTTTTGGGCAGAAAACGGGCAAAAAAATGTCAGGATTTTTGAAAAATATTCTCTCTCCCACGAAAGTGAGATGGACAGTCTCCGTAAGTGAGCGTGTCGTTAGGGTTAGAAGAGGTCCCCTAATGGCACGGCAGGCGCATCTGGAAGCGGCACGACATCATCTTGAGGCGGCAAGTATGCATCTTGAGGTGGCTAACAAGTATAGAGACGACGATCGTGATGCGGTCGAGAGAGATTCCGCGGAGGCGTGGGCTGCGTCGAGGATTGCGGATGGCAAATCGGTGGAGGCGCATGGGCAGTCGAGCAAGAGTGCGACGGAGAAATTGATTTGAGTGAGTTGGAGATCTCCCTGGTGCGGGCAGCGGTGGAAGATTCCTAAAGCTGGCCTTCGGCAAGCGTGGACGCGACGAAGTTGTCGAAAATCCCTGCCGGCAAGTTGAAGATGTGCGCGGTGACTGCGGCTTCAATTCTCGGTAAATTCAGCGCGACAGTGCTTTACCGACGTGGCCGGGAGGTGGTGGACTTGGATCTTCATGTCGGGAGTGCCTCCACAAATTCGAAGTAGAAGTAGTTGTAATCATCGCTTTTATGGTGCGCGTCTTAGCACTCCGTATGGCGGGGTTTCTCGCCTGGTTGCGAGCCTATCTTCCGGCACCGATTCAGCGCATCGCTCTCGGAGAGATGTATGGAGGGCCGCGACCGCGTTGTCAGCTTTCTTGTGGGTTTTGGCCATGACTCAGCCAGCGTCCCAGACGCGAAGTACCGGCATGACTCAGGCAACTCTATCTACGAGGGAACCCGCTGGAACGGAGTTCCCTTTCGTGCAAAGGTAACCTCCGACAAGGCCATATTCATTTTGCATAATGCGCAAGATTCACGATGTCGGGCGATGAGGCGTTGCACACACTCGATATCATTCTCGGCGCTGTGGAGCTCTTTGCCGTCGCATAGCTGGGCAATCAAGTTAAATCGCACGCGATATGCGCTCTGCAACTCTGAACCCAACCGATGCAGGGAGGAACACATGGATATTCTCCTGGCGGAGCCGAGGCCCGGTAAATTAAATCGGAAGAATGAGGTATCCAGATCGCGGGACCGAGTGAAGAAGTCACGCGGAGTGGGCACTTCAGACGGAGGATCTGGTAGGCGTATATCAGTTCACCGAATGTCGCGTCTGTGCAATATTGCTCAAAGGATCCCGCTCACCCAAACGTGATCATTTGGGCGGATGGTCGGCAATCCTTCCGTTACGCGCGCCCGAACGGCCAACGACGGGTAAGGTTTGGTTTGTTTGAATGTAAGTCAGTGAGGAGCACGAGGTGTTGCAAAGGCTGAACTTCAGCGGGTGGATCTACGATCACCTGCTTCCGCACGCGGAAAAGGTGAAGGTGGCACACCCTCTGATGTTGCGTGCGATCGCCGCGGCCAAGAAGAAGAACGACCGGATCGATGCCGGCAAGATCGCCGACTGCCTGCGCTGCGACTTCCTGCCGGAGTGCCACATGATTTCCGCCGAGATTCGGGACCGGCGCCCGAACGCTGCGCTACCGGAACCTGGTGCTGAAGCAGATGGTCCAGATGAAGAACCGTACTTCAGGTCTGCTGATGGAGACCGGAGTGAGCTACAACAAACAGCGGCTGCACAAGCTGGGTTACTTCACTGACCTGCTCTCGACGAACGAGGAGATCAACGAGAGCCTTTGGCCTCTGCTCAAACGTAAGCCGCGAACACATCATACGAGCGCAGCGATTGGATTATGCGCTGATCACCTCTCTGGAACGGGATCCGCTGCTTTCGGAGCGGCTGAAGCGGTTGAGGACGATCCCCGGGGTCGGGCCAATCACTGCACTCACCTGGGCTCTTGAGATCGGCGGTGTCTCCCGCTTCCAGTCGGTCAAGCAGGCCATCAGCTATTGCGGGCTCTGCAGCGCGGAGAGAAGCTCTGCGGACAAGCTCGTTCGAATGCCCATCTCCAAACAGAGGAACAAGCACATTCAGCAGACGCTGGTGGAGGCCGCGAAACTGGCTCCTCGATACAGCCATGAACTGGCTCTTCGATACAGCCACGAACTGGCTCTGGTTTATGAGCGAGAGCGACAGAGAGGGAACAAGAATAGGGCGACGCTTGCCGTAGCCAGAAAGATGGTCGCCTACATGCTCGCAGTGGAGCGCAGAAAACAGGACTTCGTGCTTACGGGAGAGTTCAGCGGCACTGCCGCTGCGTGAAAACCTTCCCGGGAATGAAAAAACATCAGGATTACTCGATGCGCAGGCTGCCAGGTCCCGCAGATGACGGGCTGAGCGACGGAGGCAACTCCCGAGCTCCCTTCGGTTTGTTTCGGGACTGGCAGAGAACACAAACTCAATCTTCTGCGATAGCTCTCTGGAGCTTGAGGCAGCAAATGGATGTCCGGTTCTGCGGAGAGCAGGAACCACCAGCCGAGAGGCACTGTTGCGTAACCACGGATTCTGATCAAACTAATAGCGCGCTCTCCTGAGCGCGCCCAGAAGATTTCGTGCTTTTCTATTGACAAAGACTTACATGGAAGCCCGTCATACAGGGGCAACAGGGCAACGTCTGCTTGTACGGGGAACTTTTGACGAGCTTTAAACGATATCGCTCGATGAGAATCGAGGCCGATGTCTCATCTCGGAATGCGTGCAGGGCGAAACGGCCGAGCAGTAATTTTTCTCAGCAGGTGGGAACCTATCCTGAAGGCTTGCGTATACTTGGGGCGCGGGCTGGTGTGGTTCAGAAGTTAATCGTGCGAGGAGGAATGTGTCTGTCTCTGGTCTCCTTTGGATTGGGGCTACCGATTGCCCTTGCCGCAGCAAAACTGGCGACCAGTGTGCTCTACGGTGTGCGTCCTTACGATGTGGCTACGTTCACAGCTGTGCCGATCGTCCTGTTCGCGATCACCCTTGGAGCTTGCTGGATTCCAGCCCGGCGAGCTTCGCGCGTTGACCCGATGATCGCTCTTCGGGCTGACTGAAATTTCCAGCCACACTCGAAATCAAGCGCTCTATATTGCACCTGAATATTGCAATCATCCTGCTGCTGTCGCGAGCGAAGAATGGGGTATTCGGCGTACCTTTAAATGTAATGGAGGTTTTGGCATGGCGTCTACGGAGGCTTCGATAGGTTTGCGGTTGAGTGAGCTGGCGCCGCGGGTGGTGCAGTCGGAGATTCGTGCGATGACGCAGGAGTGCGATCGCATGGGCGGTGTGAATCTGGCGCAGGGAGTTTGCGATACCGAGGTGCCCGAGGTGGTGGCTGAAGGGGCGATTCGCGCGATTCGTGATGGGCTGAATATCTATACGCGGATGGATGGGATTGCGCGGTTGCGCACGGCGATTTCGGCGAAGGTGGAGCGAACGCTGGGGATTACTGTCGATCCGGAGCGCGAGGTACTGGTGACGAACGGAGTGACGGGGGCGTTTCAGGCGGCGGTGATGGCGCTGCTGAATCCGGGTGACGCGGTGCTGCTGTTTGAGCCGTTCTATGGATATCACGCGAGCACGCTGCGCTCGATACGCGCGGTGCCAATGCCGGTCGCGTTGACGGCTCCGGACTGGGGATTGGATTTGGAAGCGGTGCGGGCCGCGATCACGCCGAAGACGCGGGGGATGGTGATCAATACGCCGTCGAATCCGGCAGGCAAGGTGTTTACGCGCAAGGAGCTGGAGGGGCTGGCGGCGATTGCCGAGGAGTTCGACCTGTTCGTGTTTACGGATGAGATCTATGAGCACTTCATCTATGGCGGGGCGAAACATATTAGTCCCGCTATGCTTCCGGGGATGCGGGAACGGACGATTTTGATGTCGGGGTTTTCGAAGACTTTTTCGGTGACGGGGTGGAGGATTGGGTATCTGATCGCCGACGCGAGGTGGGTGGGTTCGATTGGGTATTTTCACGATCTGACGTATGTGTGTGCGCCTGCTCCGCTGCAGCAGGGCTGTGCGGATGGAGTGGAGAAGCTGGGTGCGGAGTTTTATGCGGGGTTGGCGACGGAGCACGAGGTAAAGCGCACGATGATCGTGGACGCTCTGCGCGATGCGGGGATGAGGCCGCATGTGCCGGACGGGGCGTACTACGTGCTGGCTTCGGCGGGGTTTCTGCCGGGAGCGACGGCGGCGGAGAAGGCAAGAGCTCTGCTGGCGAAGACAGGTGTGGCTTCGGTGGCGGGATCGGCGTTCTTCAGGCCGGGTGAGGGTGAAGATTTGTTGCGGTTTTGCTTTGCGAAGAAGGATAAGGATCTTGCGGAGGCCTGCAGGAGATTGCGAGAGCTGGGGCTGGTTTGACCCGGATACTTCGGGGACAGACCACTACAGGCAGTCGTATGCCCATCGGCTGATGGTGATTTTGCGAAGTAGATCGTCGGATATTGGCTCGATACTATTGGGTTTTGATGCCTCGTAGTGGAGCTGAATGTCGACATTTTCCCAACTGCAGTACCATTCGTCTTGCTCCCTTCCGATCTTGATGAAGTCATCCAAAGGAGGGCCGCCGTATGGCTCATGAATAGAAATGATGTTTTTATTGCGCAGGAACTCGTGCACTTCCTGGCGCGTCATTCCCAACGTCAATTCGCGGGAATAGGATTTCAAAGCGGTTTGATATTGTGCCTCTCGTAGTTTGCGACGCTGAGTATTGCGGGAATGCATGATTGCCCACGTGAGCGCAGGGATGAGGATGATGGCAAGGATGACGATGTTTCGTGGTCTCATGTGGTTTACCTTGCACGGTCGAAAGCGGCGCTGGTGTTCATGGTGTGGGGTACGGAGTTAGCTTAGCGGGAGTTCCAGTTTTTAGGCGATGATTTTCCCTGGCTCGCCTCGCACGCTTCGAAACGTCTCTGTAAAATATCGAATTGCACCAAAGGAGAACGTATGGCATCGGTAATGTCAGGAATTGCGGCGTTGAAGGGAACACATCAGCAGCTGAAGGCGAAGATGGACAGCACGGTGGAGGACTTCCGTGGGTATCTGCTGTCGGCGCGGACGGGACGGGCGAATGTGCATATGCTCGACCATGTCAATGTGGACTACTACGGCACGGACACGCCGGTGGCGCAGATGGGGCAGGTGAGTACGCCGGAGCCGACGCTGATTCTGGTGCAGCCGTATGACATGGGGATGGTGTCGGCGATCGAGAAGGCGATCCGCACGTCGGGCACGGGGCTGAATCCGATGAGCGATGGGAAGGTGATTCGCGTGCCAGTGCCGCCGATGACGGAGGAGCGGCGCAAGGACGTCGTGAAGCAGTTGAACAAGACACTGGAGGACCATAAGACTGCGATTAGGAATATCCGGCGCGACGGGAATGACCAGATCAAAAAGGCCGCAAAGGACAAACTGATCTCCGCCGATGATGAGAAGCGGGCGAGCGATGAGGTGCAGCAGTTGACCGATGCGGAGATCAAGCGGATTGAGGAGCTGTTCAAGGCGAAGGAAAAAGAGATTATGACGGTCTGACTACATAGACGCGGGGCGCTGCTGCGCGTAGGGCGAAGGACGCCTTCGGCGCAAAAGAACAGGGTCGAGCTTGATTGCTCGGCCCTTTTTACTTTGTGCGGGGGAGAGTGGCCTTAAGTTTTTGCGGTCTGGGCCGATGACGGGATGAGGCGGCTTGTGGGCGTGAGGTGACGAGATGGCTGAGCGTAAGCTGAGGTCGGAGGAGTTCGACGGGCAGGAGGAGAGGCGGATGGTCGCTCTGGAAGGGATGGTGGAGCGGAGGCAGCATACTCGCTACGCGGTGGATGCCTGGGCCGAGGTGATGGTGAAGGATGGAACGATGCTGTTTCGCGGGCGGGTGTTGGATGTCAGCATCGGCGGATGTTATATCGAAACGGAGGCGCGGCTTCGCCTGGCTCCGGGAACGCCGGTGGAGATGGTGTTTCGGGTGGGCGATCGAGTGTTTCGGTGTGATGCAGCCAGTAGGATGATCCGGACTAAGGGGGCTGGCTTTTTATTTTCGCATCTGGACGCGAAGTTGCAGATGGAACTGGAGGAGTTGATTGGCGAGTTGAGCAGGGCGGATTTATAGCGACCTAAGTGGTGTGGTCGACGACGATCTTCCAGCCGTTGTCGGTGTTTTCGAAGACGAGGGAGAAGAGGCCATCGGCGTTGCCGCCGTCTTTTTTGCTGCGCTCGAGGTGGTATTTGCCGATGACGACGGCGAAGTTCTCGTCGAGGGGATGGACTTCGAGGTCGGAGTAGGCGAGGGTGCCCATGGCGGCTCTGGTGGGATAGTCGTGCTTGTACTCGTCGAGCAGTCCGGCGAATCCGCGGAAGACCTGATGGGTGATGAAAAGGGTGTCGGGTGAGTCTTTGTACCCGCTGGCGAAGGCGGCGAGGTCGCCCTTGTTCCAGGCGTTCTCCTGAGCGATGAGGACCTTGATGATGTTGAGCTCCTGGCGGGTGGCGGTGTGGAGCGGATCGGTTGCCTGCGCAGGAAGGAGAGCCGGTGCGAGGAGGATGAGGCTGAGAGCGGCGAGGCGGAGAGAGGAACGAAGCGTCATGTGTGATCTCGGAGGGTAGCGGTTTGTTCGGCGTTACTGTAAGTCGTTATTTCCTAGGATATGCATTAGGTTCGGTCGGATTGATAGTAGACGATCACGAAACCGTGGGCGAGGCAAGAGGACGGACCACAAGCAATTGCAACGGATACTCTAACCGCGTTCGTTGCGAGGATACTCTTCGCGAGGTTTGACGCCGATGGTGGGAGTGATCCAGATGACGGTTACGAAGGCTACGAGGCCAAGGGCCATATGTGGATGCTTGGAAGCCAGCGGGATAGCCATGAGATAGACGAAGAGGGAAAGCCAGTTTTTACGCTCGACCGCTTTGTCCTCTGCCTCAAGCTTGCCTGCGTGGCGCAGACGGCGGCCGATTGCCAGGCGCAGGAGAAGAAAGCTGAAGCCAGTCAGGATCATAGAGGCGATATACACGGCGACTGAAAAGGAGTCCATCTTCTTTTCGAGGACGTACGAGGTGAAGAAGGGTAGGAGAGAGAGGCAGAAGAGGAAGCCGAGGTTGGCGTAAAGGATGAGTTCGTCGGCCTCTTCGGTGCGGTGGATGAGGTGGTGATGGTTCACCCAATATATCGCGGTAAAAGCGAAGGAGATGAGGTAGAGGGACAGCGTGGGGAGAACGGCGCGAAGGCCTGCGAGGCCCTCCTGGTGGGGGACCTTGAGCTCCAGCACCATGATGGTGATGATGACGGCAATGACTCCGTCGGAGAAGGCTTCGAGGCGGGCTGGGGTGGAGACATGATGGGCCATAGCGGGGTGCTGTCTTGGTCGTTTTGTCTTGGCAGAAGCATACAACGGCGATTGTGGCGATGAGGGCACGTCGCTGAACTAGAATCAAGGTATGGCTGCAACTTCTACAGAACCGGGGGCGCGTTTGGACGCGATGAAGGTTGTCCATGCGGTTTGTTCGCATGACTGTCCGGACTCGTGCGGCGTGCTGGTGACCGTGGATGAGGCGACTGGTCGGGCGGTGAAGTTACAGGGCGATCCGTCGCATCCGGTGACGCGGGGATTTTTGTGCGGGAAGGTGGCGAAGTATCTGGACCGGGTATATTCACCGGAGAGGCTGCTGTATCCAATGCGGCGGCGGCCAGGTGTGCCGAAGGGGCCATTGGCGCAGGGGCGCGAGGCAGAAGCGTTTGAGCGGATCTCGTGGGACGAGGCGCTGGATGAGATCGCGGCGAAACTCAAGAAGATTGCGGCGGAGTTTGGGCCGGAGAGCATACTGCCCTATAGCTATGCTGGGACGATTGGGAAGCTGGGGTACGGGTCGATGGACCGGAGGTTCTTTCATCGGCTGGGGGCCTCGCAGCTGGACCGGACGATCTGTTCAACCGCGGGAGGAATGGCGTTAGTCAGTGTGTATGGGGTGAAGCTGGGCACGGCGCCGCAGGACTTTGCTCATGCAGGGCTGATACTTGCCTGGGGCGCGAATGTGCATGGGAACAATGTGCACCTGTGGCCATTCATCGAAGAGGCTCGGCGAAAAGGCGCGAAGCTGGTGGTGATAGATCCGTACCGGACGAGGACGGCCGCGCTGGCGGAGGAGCATCTGGCGATAAATCCCGGAACCGATGCGGCGCTGGCGCTGGGGATAATGCGCGTGATCCTGAGCATGGGGCTGGAGGATCGCGAGTACATCGCACGATGCACGACGGGGTTCGACGAGTTGAAGGCGCATGCGCTGCGGCCGGAGTATTCGCTGGATAGCGTGGCGGCGGCTACGGGGATCTCTGCCGAGACGATTGTGCGGCTGGCGCGGGCGTATGCGACGGCGGGACGGTCTAGGTCTTCAAAACAGGCTGAAGGCTTAAAACGAGCTGAGGGCTCCGGCCCGGCGGTGATCCGGTTGAACTATGGGATACAGCGGAGCGAGAACGGGGGCGCGGCTGCACGGGCGGTGTGCATGCTGCCGCTGCTGACCGGGGCATGGAAGTACAAGGGGGGCGGGCTGCAGCTTTCTACGTCTGGGTCGTTCCCATTTGATGACAAGGCGCTGCAGATGCCGGAGTTGATGATGGCGAGTCCGCTGGGAAGGCCGTCGCGGGTGGTGAATATGAGTCTGCTGGGGCAGGCGTTGACTTCGCTTGGCGGGGAAGAAAAAGCGGTGCCGCGGGTGAAGGCGCTGTTTGTGTATAACTCGAATCCGGCGGCGATCGCTCCGAACCAGAACGATGTGCTGCGCGGGATGCGGCGGGAGGATTTGTTCACGGTGGTGCATGAGCAGTTCTTCACCGATACGGCCGACTATGCGGATGTGCTGTTGCCGGCGCCGACGTTTCTTGAGGTGAAGGATGTGCAAGGTGCGTACGGGCATCTGTTTGCGCAGGTAAGCGAGCGGGCGATTGCGCCGTTGGGCGAGGCAAAGAGTAACGTGGCTCTCTTTGGCGAACTCGCACGGCGAATGGGGTTTGAAGAGGCGTGCTTTGACGACCGCGAGGATGCGCTGATCGACCAGGCGCTAGCGACGGACCATCCCTGGTTTGCGGGAATCACGCGAGAGCGACTGGAGCGCGAGGGACATGTGCCGCTGCAGTTGCCGGTGGATGAGGCGGGGGAGGTGTTGCCCTTTAGTACGGCGGAGTGGTTCAAGACGCCAAGTGGGCGGGGTGAGTTGGTTCCGGTTCCAGTGTTTACTGCGCCGACAGAGTCGCGGGCGCATGCGTCCGAAGGAGCGTATCCGCTGGAGTTTCTGCCGCGGAAGGCGGACAACTATATGAATTCGACGTTTGCGAATCTTCCTCTGCATCAGCGGATGGAGTCGCGGACGGCGGGCGTGCTGGAGATGCATGGGACCGATGCAGCGGCGCGGGCGATTGCGACTGGCGATGAGGTCGAGGTCTTCAATGGGCGCGGAAGGCTTACGCTGAAGGCGTTGGTGAATGGGCATGTCGGTGCGGGAGTAGTGGCGGCGCGGCTGGATTGGAACAAGCTGTCGGTTGGCGGAGGAAATGTGAATGCGCTGACCTCGGAGACGCTGACAGATATTGGCGGCGGGCCTACGTTTTACTCGACACTGGTTGAAGTTCGGAAGGTTTGCGGGAGCTAGAAACTTGCAGGTTGCGACACGGGATGACACGAAGGAGATGAAATGGACACTTTGCTGCCGGGGTTGAATGAGATTGAGAGTGCGGCGCGGTTGGTCTACCAAAGTATGCCGGCTACGCCGCAATATAGTTGGCCACTGCTGAATGCGCGAGCTGGCGCCGAGGTTTGGGTGAAGCACGAGAACCATACGCCGGTCGGAGCGTTCAAAGTTCGGGGCGGGCTGGTCTATATGGACTGGCTGCGGCGGGAGCGGCCCGAAGTGACGACGGTGGTCTCGGCCACCCGCGGGAACCATGGGCAGTCGATGGCGTTTGCGGCGGCGCAGTATGGAATTCGCGTTGTGGTTGTGGTCCCGTTTGGCAACAGCGTCGAGAAGAACCGTGCGATGCGTGCGCTGGGCGCGGAGTTGGTGGAGTTTGGCGAGGACTTTCAGGCGGCGAGCGAACATGCGGAGCGTCTGGAGCGGGAGAACGGGTGGCATCGGGTGCCAAGCTTCGATCTGCATCTGGTGACGGGTGTGGCGACGTATGCGCTGGAGTTGTTTTCGGCCTGTGGGGGTCTGGATACGATCTATGTGCCGATTGGCATGGGCTCGGGTGTGTGCGGGACGATTGCGGCGCGGAATGCGCTGGGGCTGGCGACGAAGGTAGTGGGCGTGGTGTCGAGTCACGCTCCGGCGTATGCGTTGTCATTTGAGGCTGGGGAGGTGACGGAGCATGAGTCGGCGACCGTGATCGCGGATGGGGTGGCGTGCCGGAGGCCGGATGCTGCTGCGCTGGAGATTCTTGAGGCCTGGCTGGATCGCATCGTGATGGTCGATGACGATGAGGTGAAGGATGCGATGCGGGCCTACTTTGCAGATACGCATAACGTGGCTGAGGGTGCGGGTGCGGTGGGGATGGCCGGACTGCTGAAGGATCGGACCGCGGGAGGTGAACGCGTGGGGACCGTGCTCACCGGCGGCAATGTAAACAGCGAGGTGTTTGGCGAGGTGCTGGGGAGTGGCCAGCTCGTTTCGCTCGCGTAGGTCGAGAAAGGAGGGCGACCATGCATGCAGCGGGGTTTCAGTGCGCGGGGTGCGGGGAGTGGGTGGAGACGTCGGTGGATGAGTCCGCGGGATCGAAGCAGCAGTATGTGGAGGACTGCCAGGTGTGCTGTCAGCCGAATGTGCTGACTGTGCGATGGGATGGGTCAGCGCAGGAGTTTACGATTGCCGCGGAGCTGGAGAGTTAAGGTGGTGTGGTGCTTTTGCGCCGGTCACTTCGTCAAAAGAGAACAAAGCTGAATTTACGCGGGTTAGACGCAGGTTGGTCCGACCTGAACCCGGGGACGAACTCGCTAACGGCTGGCCGCTCCCATATAATCAGAGCTTCGCTTGATGTGCTGGCGAGCGTCATTTTTAGAGCAGTGAGGGTGTGCGTATCTTTATCGTGAATCGAGAGAGCGGAAGCTCCCTGAAATGCAAGGCCAAACCTGTGTGCACGCGCTCCAGCCGCTCCCGCATCGCTCATGCCGCGTCCGTTTTTGCTGTTGCTCTTGCCGCCTCGTCCCTGACTGCCCAGGTCACTCCGGGGGCAGCGACTGCGCCACAATCGTCGCAGGGAGTGGAAACGCTTTGTCAGCCACAGGTTATCGGCAACCGAAGAATTCCCAAAGAGTCCGTGCTGGCGCGGCTGTTCAGCCGTCAGAACGATATCTACGACCCGCTGGTGGTGGAGCGGGACTTCAACTCGCTTTGGAACACCGGATACTTCGAAGATGTGCAGATTGAACGGGTCGACACGCCAAAGTGCGTGCAGCTTGTCATTATTGTCAAAGAAAAGCCGACCATTCGCGAGATCAACTACACGGGGTTGAACGCCGTTACGGTGTCGGATGTTCTGGAACGCTTCAAGAAGGCGAAGGTGCCCCTTTCGGTGGAGAGCCAGTATGACGCGACCAAGGTCGCGCGTGCGGTGACGGTACTGAAGGACCTGCTGGCTGAGCACGGACACCAGTTCTCGACGATTACGCCTGAGGTCAAGACGATTCCACCGGCCTCTGTTTCGATCACTTTCAGAATCAAAGAAGGGCCCACAGTGAAGGTGGGCAAGATTGCGTTCCAGGGTAATAACAACCTGAGCGACCGCACGCTGCGCGGAGCGATGAAGAACCTGAAGCCGATCGGGATACCGCACTCGATCATTCTGGAGAACTTGTTTGCGCGGACCTTCGACGCGAGCAAGCTGGATGAAGATACCGAGAGGGTGCGTGCGGCGTATCAGGACCGTGGTTATTTCAAGGCTCAGACCAGTGAGCCAACGACACACGTTCGCGATGCCGGTGGGTTGAATCCGTTTACGCTGCGTCCTTCCAAAGGCAAGCGGATCGATATTTTGATGCCGGTTGAAGAGGGTGAGCGCTACAAGCTCGCCGGCATTACCTTCACCGGAAATGCGCATGTGCCGAATGTGAAGGCTCTGCGGGCGCAGTTCGCGCAGAAGGACGGCGAGTGGTTCAATCGCACCCTGTTCAGCAAGGGGCTCGATCAGTTGCGTAAGTCGTACGGCTCGCTGGGGTATATCAACATGGTTGCAAACCCAGTACCCACGCCCGATGACGCAAAGAAGACGATCACGCTCAATATCGACATCGATGAAGGCAAGCCGTTCTATGTTTCGCGGATCGAGTTTCAGGGAAATACCATCACGCGCGACAAGGTGATCCGCCGCGAGTTGCTGCTGGAAGAGGGGCAGATCTATAACAGCCAGTTGTGGGAGCTGTCGATTTTGCGGCTGAACCAACTGAACTACTTCGATACGTTGAAGGTGGAGCAGGATTCGGAGAGCCGCCAGAATGTGGATGACGGAACCGTCGATCTGCTCCTGAAGCTCCACGAGAAGGGCAAGAACTCGATCGGCTTGAACGGCGGTATCAGCGGACTATCGGGAACCTTCATCGGGTTGAACTATGAGACCAATAACTTCCTCGGACTGGGCGAGACGCTGTCGGTGCAGGCCAATGTCGGCGACCTGTCGCGGCAGATAAGCTTCGGATTTACGGAGCCCTACCTGCGGGACAAACCTATATCGGTTGGGGCGCAGGTCTTTGCCCAGAAGTACGATTTCAACCCTTCGAAGAGTCAGTCGACAACCGGGGCGACCGGGAATTTGTCGCAGGCGCAACAGTCGCTGCTGACGAACTACAACACGTCGACAACCGGACTGACGCTGACGGCGAGTGAGCCGCTGCGCCACCTGTGGGCCAAGACCGGCGTGACGCGCATTGGTCTGTCCTACTCGCTGTCGCGGTCGACAGTGACGGCTTTCAACCAGAATACGACCAATGTGTTCCAGTCGCTTGCGTTCCGGTCAGGGGTTGCGGGACAGAATCAGTTGAATGGAATCATCACGTCGGTGGTCACGCCCAGCTTCACGTTCTCCAGCCTGGATCGCGCGGTCGGCCCACATCACGGCAAGGACTTCAACGTTGCGTTGCAGGTCGCCGGAGTCGGCGGCAACGTGAAGTACATCACGCCGATCGCCAGCTATCGTCAGTTCTTCCCGATGAAGGGGCTGAAGATGAATCGCGAGGGCCACAATGTGCTGGGCTACCGCATTCAGTTGTCGCACATCACGGGCTTCGGCGGCGAAGTGGCCCCCCCGACGCACCGCTTTTACAGTGGCGGCGAGCAGGATCTTCGCGGATTCGACACGCGGTCGGTCGGGCCGTACACCTTTATTCCGAACAATGTTCAGTTCACTCTGACGAACCCGGATGGGACATCGGTGCCGCTCAACCCGGCTAATCCTGCGTTGGGCAACGTTGTGATTCCCCTGCCGATCTACCGGATGGTGTCGATCGGTGGCGATACGCAGCTGATAACCAATCTGGAATATCGCATTCCGATTGTGAGTCAGGTGACGTTTGCCTTCTTTACCGACTTCGGGATGACGTTCGACGCGCAGCCGGGCCAGTTGCTGCAGAGCACGGCTGGCAATTCGCTGGTCAGCGGCGCGCAGTATGGGTGCCCCACCATCGTGAATGGAGCTTGTTTCGGCGGCAGCTCGGTCAAGTTTCCGTTGGTGCTGCCGATCGTTCCAGGCACAAACTATGTGCCGCGCATGTCGAACGGCGCGGAGTTGCAGGTGATTCTGCCGATCGTCAACGCTCCGTTCCGCATCTTCTATGCCTACAACCCGCTGCGGCTTTACGAGACCGTTCCGCAGAAGCTGGCGGTGCCGAACTCCGGCCCGGACAATGTGAATACGTTCAAGAGCTACTTCCCGACCAATGGAGCAGGACAGTTCAGTTATCAGGAGGCACTGCAGCTCTATGGAGCTAATTACATTTTGCGGGAGCCACGCAAGACGTTCCGGCTGACGGTCAGTACGACCTTCTAGGGTGGCGACTCAGGCCACTCGAACAGCCTATTCCGGGAGATCATTTTTTCCCCGGGGGGGGACCCCCTCCCCCCTATTGCCCGCGCGTAAAGTATCTCCTTTCATGGGTTTACGGGGTGTCGATGTCTGCAAATTCGTCCCAAACAAAGGAGTTACGTGCAAATTCTTCCAAACAAACGGGTTAGCGATCGTGACCTTGCGGCTTTCTTTGTTTTCAGCGATTTATGCGGTATGACAACACCAAGGTCGTCATAACAAATGATGATTTATATGTAAAAGCCTCTTTCTAAAAAAGAGATAGCCCGGAGGGTGTCCGGGCTTTGTTTCCTTTTCCGATCTATATATTCAGTATACCGGATTGAGGGTAACTAAATTGCAATGTTAGCGAGAACTCTATTTGGCTTGTTATGTGTTGATTAGCAGGTTTTCGAGAGGCTTGGGGGCTTGACATGCGATTTTTGGGCTGAAAACGCGAAAAATAATTTAGTGGCTCGGCAACGGCAATGGAATCAGTCGTTTCTGGCCTCGGCTGGCTGTCCGCACGGGCAATTCCACCCGAACCGGAGACGCACTTGCGCGAACTTGGTCAAAACCCAACTTTGCGGGCATCTCACTCCGACAATCGGAGTTATCGGGACTAAATCAGCGAAGCAGTTCCGATATCCTGCTTGTTGCGGAGTTAGTGAACAGGAGAAGATCACTTGTGTCTATTTCGCGAAATGCTCAAATAGGAGCAATGCTTGCAGTATCCCTCATAGCGGCGGCAACGCAGGCACAGACACCTTCGCCTTCAGCAAATACAGCGCTGCTGCAGCAGTCTCTAAATGAGAGCATACTCATCGATGGTCATCAGCCCTTTCATCTCATGCTCGAAGTCGCCCCTGATACGACACCCCGCGCTCACGCCAGACCTGCACCATCTTCCATGCGTGGAAAGGTTGAGTTGTTCTGGGCTACTCGCAGCCACTACAGATTGGTGTTGAGCTCACCCGAGTTTAGCCAGACGCGTGTTGTCGATGGTAATCAGGTAGAAGAACACGACGAAGGGGATTTCTACCCGCGTTGGCTGGACGACTTTGTTCGGATGCTGCTCGACCCTGTTCCAAGCTCGCAAGTGCCCAAACTACTTCAGCAGCGACTAACGGGTGGGGGAACGTTTGCCCTTCCTGGAAGACCAGCGATTACCATGCCGCGCTGCCTAGAAACTTCGGATCGCCCGGCTGGCATCACGGAAGAGACGTCCATAGCGCGTGTTTGCTTTGACGCGTCACATCCCTGGTACCAAGGAACACTGGACTTTACGCGCTATGTCTCATTCGCAGATTTTGCGCCATTCGGCGGCCAGATGATTCCGCGCACATGGTCTGACGACATTCCAGAGAACATCTTCGTCGAAGGTAAGGTAAAGCTACTTGAGAAGCTATCCGCAGGCGACTTGAAGTCAATTCATGTCTCCAGCGCGACACCGCCGAAGGAGCAGATACGGACGGTGTTTTTATCACGGAAGGAGATCGGAGACCACATTGCCAATGTGCCTGATTATGAGTGGCCACCTAATGATGGTGCACCTGAGGGCTACATGATCGTTTACGTTCGGACTGATCGCACGGGCCAGATCAGGGAATCCTATTGGGACAGTTCGGACAACTACGGTCTGCAAGATGCGGGCGTGGCACTTGCGCTCAAGACCAGCCTTAAGCCTATGCTTGTGGATGGTGCCGCGGTTCAGATGGAGGGACCGCTCGTCCTGCATTTCAAGACGAACCGCCTTAGCTCGCCGTCTGCCGGGTCTACACAATAGGCGTTATGTTGAGCGTCTCGGACTCCTGTACCGATCTTGTACTCACTGAAACATCCCCTTTCAGCGGTAGCCATCCGGCCGCAACGTTTTTCGCCAGAAGGTTCAGGACACTTCCTCGTGCAAAACGGGGTATTCGGTAACTAGAATCCTCAAAATTCATAAATGACCTACTACTGTGGCATCCAGAAGTTAGCGGCATAACCATGACGCGTGGCATGATTACAAAATCATGCAAACAGCAGATCCCTCCACTGCGCCACCCACGATGAGACTGTGAGTGGCTTCGGTCGGGATGACGCGGTTTTGGGGCGGACGTAAAAGTCAAAAACAGAAGCAGATTCCTCCGCGTCGCTGCGGAATGACAAACAATTCGCTGCGGACTAATTTTTGTGAAAGAGGCGGATGCCGGCGATGCCGGCGGCTCCGGCTGCGAGGCAGGAGGGGGCGTTCTCCACCGTGACGCCACCCAGTGCATAGACCGGGATGGGAGAGGCTGTGCGGCAGGCGTCGCGGAGCTGGCCGAGGCCTTGCCCTGGGAGGGTTCCCTGATCCGCTCCCCGATCGGTGAAAGTTTTTTCGAAGACAGGGGCGAAGAGAATGGCGTCGGCGTGGTTCTCGTGGGCTCGTCGCACGTCTTCGACGGTATGGCAGGAGACGGTGATGACGGGTGCCGGGAGATTGGCTGAGGCGTAGAGACTGCGGACCTGGGCTGGAGTGAGCTCGCCCGGTGCAGCGGTGAGGTGGACGCCGTGGGCGCCGGTTGCGAGGGCGATGTCGGGCCGGGAGTTGATCAGCAGCTTCGTGGGGCTGTTTTCTGCGCGGATGGCGCTATTTTGTGTGCGGATGGCTCTATTTTGTGTGCTGATGGCTCTATTTTGTGTGCTGATGGCTCTGAGAATTTCGCGGGCGAGAGCGGCGATGTCAGCGGCGGGGAGGTCTTTTTCGCGGAGCTGGATGATGTTGATGCCCTCGGCTGCCCAGCGGGAGGCTTCGTAAAGTAGCGCTACCTGCTTTTCGTGTTCGTCGCCCGGATACAAGGCGCGGCTGGTGATGGCGTAGCGGAGCATGGTTGTCTAAGTGTATGTTGTCAAAGCCCGGCGATAGAGGAGTTAACGCCTGTGTGGTAGTGTCAAAACATCGAGGCAAATGCGCACAACACCTAAAAACTGGCCCCTCACCAACTGGATATTTGGGCCGATAACGGGACTAAACCAGACACGCCGCTGGGGCGGACGTCCATGAGTATGCGCCATTATGAGTAGTGTTTACGATCTGATTGTGATTGGGTCGGGGCCAGCCGGGCAACGGGCCGCGATCTATGCGGCCAAGCTGGGAAAGAAGGTCGCCCTGGTGGAGATGCGCGAGGTGGTGGGAGGCGCGTGCATCAGTACAGGCACCATCCCTTCGAAGACGATGCGCGAGGCGGTGCTGCACCTCTCGGGGTACAACTACAAGTCCATTTATGGGATGAACTACCGGGTGAAGGAACGGATCACGATGGCGGACCTCGCCTTCCGGGTGCAGCATGTGATCAAGACTGAGATCGATGTGACGGAGGCGCAGCTCTCGCGCAACAACATCGAGATGCTGGTGGGCGTGGCGAGCTTTGAAGATGCGACGCATGTGAAGGTGACGAACTCGCGCGGGTCGAGCGTGTATGAGGCCAAGAACATTCTGATCGGCACGGGGACCAAGCCGGCGTCGTCGCCGAAGGTGCCGATCAACGGGCGCAGCATCATCAACAGCGACCTGGTGCTGGAGCTGGTGAACCTGCCGAAGACGATGATTATTGTGGGCGGCGGTGTGATTGGCGTGGAGTACACGTGCATGTTTTCCGCGCTCGGCGTGCGGGTGACGCTGATCGAGCGCCGGCCGCGGCTGCTGGAGTTTGCCGACCAGGAGATCGTCGAGGCATTGAGCTACCATCTGCGGGATTCGCGGGTGACGATGCGGCTGAACGAAGAGGTGGAGTCGGTCGAAGAGATGCCGGACGGCACCGTCGTCGCCAATCTCGAGAGCAAGAAAAAAGTCCAGGGCGACGCGCTGTTGTACGCCGTCGGGCGGCAGGGCAATGTGGACGAACTGAACCTGGCGGCGGTGGGGATCGAGTCGGACTCGCGCGGGCGCATCCCGGTGGACAAGGACTTCAGGACCAAGGTGCCGACGATCTTTGCGGTGGGCGATGTGATCGGGTTTCCGTCGCTGGCATCGGTCTCGATGGAGCAGGGGCGGGTGGCGGCGGCGCGGGCGTTCGGGGACGACAACATCCTGTCGAATCCAGGCCTGTATCCGTATGGGATCTATACGATCCCGGAGATCAGTTTTATTGGAAAGACCGAGGAGCAGCTGACCGAAGAGGATGTACCGTATGAGGTCGGCGTGGCGTACTATCGCGAGATTGCTCGCGGACAGATTCGCGGCGATACGACGGGGCGGCTGAAGATCATCTTCCACCGGATGACACATGCGCTACTCGGCGTGCACATTATCGGCGAGGGCGCCAGCGAGTTACTGCACATCGGTCAGGCGGTGATGGCGCTGGGCGGAAAGCTGGATTATTTCGTGGACACGGTCTTCAACTATCCAACGCTCGCGGAATGTTATAAAGTTGCGGCTTTCAACGGATTGAACCGCGTAAGCAAATTCGAATAAGGACGCGGGCACCGGAACGGAGCGGGCAGGAGTCATGGCAAAGACAATTGGGGTTACTTTATCGGAACGGATCTCTGCCGGGTTGGTGGTGGATCACAAGCTGGCGGGCGCAGTGCGTCGTTTTCCTGAGGACCATGACGACGATGATGCGTTGGTGGAGATGCATACCGACGCTGTAGTGGAGACGATCTGCAAGCAGGTCGTTCTGGCGGCGGATGGGGCGAAGGACCTGGTGGCGGTAGGCGTATCGCTTCCAGGCCTGGTGAAGAATGGCGTGGTGGAGGAGTCTCCGAACCTGCCGCAGTTGAAGGGTGCGCGGATTGAGGAGCGGGTGGCGGCGCAGCTGCGCACCCACGGAATCGCAGCGCCGGTGACCGCGTTGAACGATGCCGATGGAATGGCCGCTGGCCTCGCTTCGGCGCATGGCAAGCTGGACAGCATGATCCGGGTGTGGACGCTGGGGGTTGGGATTGGGTACGGGCGCTATCCTTTCGCTCCCGGGGTATGGGAAGGCGGCCATACCGTGGTTTCGATGGACGAGAAGGAGCGGTACTGCGGGTGCGGTGGCCGCGGGCACATGGAAGGGATCATGGGGCATCGCGCGATGCGGCTGCGGTTTCTGGATATGGAGCCGGAGGAGGTCTTCGAGGAGGCCAAAAACGGCGACCCGCGTTGCCTGGAGTTCAAGCGGCTATGGCATAAGGCGTTGGCGGCTGCGACTGCAACGACGATCCACATGGCCGGGCCGGGCAAGATCTTTCTTTCAGGATTCAATGTGCGGTTTTTGGAGTTGCCAATGTTGAAGGACTATCTGCATCAGATGGTGAAGATGAGTCCGCTGCAGAGCTACTCGCTGGAGATTGTGGAGGACAGCGCCGAGATAAGGGTGGTTGGCGCGGCGGTCTCGGCGGAGCAGGCAGCGGCGCGGTAAAATCGCGGCGACCGCGGATTGAGTGGATAAGAACGGATCAACCGCAAAAGGGAAGAACGGATCAGGAGCCAGTTTGATTGGTTCTATCTTGCTCTTGATCCGTGATGATCCATGTGAATCCGTGGTCGAATGTCACTTCTGGCAGGTCGGGCAGAAGTGGGTGCTGCGGCCGCCGATGACGATGCGTTTGATGGGCGTGGCGCAGATGCGGCAAGGTTGGCCGGTGCGCGAGTAGACGTGGTGGCGGAGTTGGAAGAAACCGGCGACTCCGTCCGCGTCGACGTAATCGGAGACCGAGGAGCCGCCTAACTGGATGGCTTCGGTGAGGACCTTGATCAATGCGTCGCGGAGGCGGGTGAGTGGAGCGCGGGTGAGGCGGCCGGCGTGGCGAGTGGGGCGGATGCCGGCGTGGAAGAGCGCCTCGTCGGCGTAGATGTTGCCTACGCCGTGGAGCAGGGACTGGTTGAGCAGCGCGGCCTTGATGGGCGTCTTGCGATTGCGGAAGAGGGCGATGAAGTCCTCGAGCGGGATGGTGAGGGGTTCGGCCCCGGGGCCTTCGTACTTTGTGTCGGAAGCGACGACGGAGAGGCGGCCGAAGCGGCGGGGGTCGACGAAGCGTAGCTCCTTGCCACTGCTCAGAGCGAGAATGGCGTGGGTGTGGGGAGGGACGGGTGTATCGGGCGTTGAGACGAGAAGGCGGCCGGTCATGCCCAGGTGGATGAGGAACTGGGCGGATTTTTTCTTGCGGCTTAGATCCTTGCGACTTAGGTCCAGGACGATGGTCTTGCCAACGCGGTGGATGCGCTCGATGCGGCTGCCTGTCAGGACCTCGATGATCTCGTCAGGCGGTGACTTGAAGGTCTGCGGCTTATTGCTGGTCCATACGGAGCGGATGGTCTGGCCGTGGACGCGGGCGTGGACGCCGTTGGCGATTGTTTCGACTTCGGGGAGCTCGGGCATGGCTTCCTGTAAGTATAGGTGGCTGGATTACGGTAGGGTGGCCGGCGTCTTCAGCGACGGAATTGAGCGTGGCGTGGCTGTATGCGGCTATACTTGTCGTCCTATGAAAAAGACTGCGTTTTTCTGCGTGATAGTGGGATGTTTGGTGATGAAGGTTGCCTCGGTTCCTGTCGAAGCCGGGAGTAACAGTGACGGAACTGCGCAACCGATGCTGCTGGTCGCGAACCAGGGAGACCGTAATCTAAGCCTGATCGATCCGAGTGCGGGTAAGCAGGTCGCGACGGTGCCGGTCGACGGGGTGACGGGTCACGAAGTTGCGACGTCGCCGGATGGGAAGACGGCGTACGTGCCGATCTATGGCGACTCGGGCGTCGGCAGACCAGGCACCGATGGCACGAAGATCTCGGTGATCGATCTGCCCAGCCGCAAGCTGGTGCACACAATCGATTTTGGTCATGGGGTGCGGCCGCATTGCGTGATCTACGACCGCAACAGCGGCATGCTGTATGTGACGACGGAGTTGGACAAGACGGTGAGCATCATTGATCCGAAGACGTTGAAGATCGTCGGCAGCGTGCCTACGGGGCAGGAGCAGTCGCACATGCTGGTGCTGTCGCGTGACGGGTCGCGGGGATATACGGCGAACGTGGGGCCGGGGACGGTGTCCGTGCTGGACATGAAGGCGCGCAAGACGCTGGCGATCATTCCGGTTTCGAAGGACACGCAGCGTATCTCGATCTCGCGGGACGACAGCATGGTGTTTACGGCGGACCAGACAAAGCCGCAGCTCGCGGTGATCGACACGGCGACGAACAAGGTAAAGATGTGGGTACCGCTACCGGCGGTTGCTTACGGGACGGCGGTGACGCTCGATGGACGGTGGTTGCTGGTTACGCTGCGGACGGGAAAGCAAGTGGCTGTGGTCGACCTCAAGACAATGAAGGTCACGCAGACGATCGAGGTGGCGGATGGGCCGACGGAGATTCTCATGAGCCCGGATGGGAAGACGGCGTTTGTCTCCTGCACCAGGAGCAATCAGATCGCGGCGATCGATCTGGCGCAGTGGAAGGTGGCGCGATTGATCGATGCCGGGAAGGCGGCGGATGGGCTGGCGTGGGCGAAGTAGTTAGTGGTGGGTTAGCTGGAGGATCGGCAGCAGGCTGGAGTAGTCGTCCGTCCACGGTCGCAGGCGCGGTGTTGTGGGGGTCTTTGAGGCTGCGGGTGCGATTTCGGGGCGATTGAAGAAAGTCGGACTGTTGGTCAGCAGAACCCAGGTGGAGCGGTAGGCCCCGGTCGCATCGTCGCCGGGGCGTTCGATCAGACGCGATGGCATGTTGGCCGCGATGGCGAGCTGCGCGATCTCGGGTGCGAGGTTGAGGTACTGGTTGGAGACGTGGAAGGCGACGATGCCGTTGGGGGCGAGATGCTTCTTGTACAGCGTGATGGCTTCGATTGTGAGGAGATGCAAGGGAATGGCGTCGCCCGAGAAGGCGTCGACGGCGAGCACGTCGAAGTTTTGCGGTGCTTCGCGGGTGAGTGACGTACGGGCGTCACCGTCGGCGAAGGTGATCTGCGCGGGAGAATCGCGGAGGTAGGTGAACAGGTTCTGCGCGATGGGACGGACAAGCGGATTGATCTCGTAGAAGCGGATGCGGTCGCCCGGGTGGCCGTAGGCGGCGAGTGTTCCGGCGCCGAGGCCGATGACACCGATGTTGCGCGCGGGGGCTACATCACTGTCGCGGGCGCCATCACTGCCGCGGGCGCTATCACTGCCGCGGGCGCCATCACTGCCGCTGGCGTTGCAGCAGAATCGCAGGGCGAGGCCGATACCGGAGTCGACGGCGTAGTAGGTGGTGGGGGTGCGGGTAAGACCGTTGCCGAAGATCTGGGTGCCGTGCTGGATTGTGCCGTTGAGCAACATGCGCTCGGGGTCGGCCTGAGGCGTGGTGGTTTGCTTCACGCGCAGGGTGCCGTAGAAGTTGCGGACCTCGAGCATTGCGTCGCGGGTGTAGGCACTGTGGAGCATGATGGCGAAGATAAGCAGAAGCGCACTGGCGGTGGTCCAGAGCAGGCGCTGCGGCCAGCCGTCATGCCAGGTGACCATGACGGCGACTACGGCCGTGACCAGGAACGAGATGGCGAGGTCGTAGTTGGCGGAGAAGATCAAAGGGCTGGCGATGCCGATGAAGAAGGTCCCTACCGCTCCACCAGCAGCGATGAGGAGATAGAAGACAGTGGTCTCTGATGGGCGCTGCGGGCGCAGGGCGTAGGTCTCGGCATGGCAGAAGAGTCCGGCGAGGAAGCATTCGACAAGAAAAAAGAGGATGGCGACGCCGATGGGGAGACTGACGTCGGTCTTCGAGATGGCGTAGCCGAGGCTGGCCAGCATCACAACGAGAAGACGCACGACGATGCCACGGCGGTAAAGCGTAGGAAACTCGAAGGCCAGGATGAAGGAAAGCAGGTAGACGGCCAGCGGGAGCATCCATAGCAGCGGGATGGCGGCGATGTTGACGGTGAGGTGGGCGGTGACGGAGCTCAACTGCATCGCGGCGGCCATGGGGAGAAGGAACCAGAGCCATTTTGTGGCGGCCCGTGTCCGCGGAATGGTCGATTCTTCCTGCGCAGAGGATGTTTGTGCCGCTGTTCTTGCGACTGACGTGGGTTGACGCGCAAGTACGGTGCAGAGGACAGCGTAGAGGAGGAAGCCGAGCGACCAGAGAGCTCGCTGGAGCTTGAGGGTTAAGTTGGGTTCGACGACGAACGGATAAGCGATCAGGGCAAGGAGCGATCCCACGTTGGACAAGGCGAAGAGGCGGTATGGGATGCTGCCGCCTTCGGTGCGGAGAAACCATAGCTGCAGCAGAGGGCTGGTCGCTCCGAGCAGAAGAAAGGGAAGGCCGATGGTGAGGGTGAGGGCGGCGAAGATGGTGGCAACCGGATGATCGGAGCGTTGGCTGAGAGTGACGGGCGAGAATCTTTGCGCGAGCAGCAGCATAACGGCTATAGCGAGCGACGCAAGGTAGAGATTCCGCCGCCATCCGGGTGCGCCGTCGCGCGTCAGCCAGTGGGCGTAGAGGTAGCCGAGCAGCAGCGTGACCTGGAAAAACACCAGGCACGTGAGCCAGACGGCAGAGGAGCCGCCGAGCGCGGGGAGGAGCTGTTTGGCGGCCATCGGCTCAACCAGGAAGAGCAGGAATGCGCCGAGGAAGACGGTGATGCCGTACAGCGACCGGAAAAAGGGCATAAGGAACTCAGGCTCGGTTTACACAGAATTAACACAATAGACCGGTTCACAGGTTGCGAACTTCAGGAAGCATAACGCGATCGCTGCAATGCCGGAAATCCTGTCGGGCCACTCGCTCGAAGCCGCGTGCATCACAATGGACAGTGAGCGCTAGATTGTTTGCGCCCTCTCTCTGTTCGATCGAGAGCTCCCCAGATTCAGTACGCCCGCCATGCCTCGGCACCGGGAAGCTGGCTTCCCCGCAGATGCCTGGCCGACAGGGCCACTGTGCGGAAGCATCATAGCCGCACGTTCGGCGGACAACCAATAGCCACAATTTGAACAGCGCTGCTCGCAACTTCGCAGCAGATAGGACATGCTATGAAAGCACTTGTTTACCATGGCCCCAAAAAGGTCTCTGTCGATAACGTTCCAGACTCCAAGCTGGAAAAGCTGACCGACGTAGTGGTCAGGCTCACCACAACTAACATCTGCGGCTCCGATCTCCATATGTATGAGGGCCGCACGGACGTCGAGAAGGGGAAGATTCTCGGCCATGAAAACCTCGGCGAAGTGGTTGAAGTCGGCAAAGCCGTCGATACTGTCAAGAAAGGCGACAAGGTCGTGCTGCCCTTCAACATCGCCTGCGGTTTTTGCGCCAACTGCGAGCGGGGGCTGACGGGCTTCTGTCTTACGTGTGCGGATCCCTCGGTGATGCCAGGCATGGCGGGCGCTGCCTATGGGTTTGCAGGCATGGGGCCTTACTCCGGCGGACAGGCACAGTTTCTCCGCGTTCCCTATGCCGACTTCAATTGCCTGCAGTTGCCGAAGGAGGACGCCGAAGAAAAAGAGAAAGATTACGTCATGCTCTCCGACATCTTTCCCACCGGCTGGCACTCGACACGTCTGGCCGGTCTCAAACCGGGCGAGTCCATCATCATCTACGGCGCCGGGCCGGTAGGTCTGATGGCGGCCATGTCTGCCCGCATCCAGGGAGCGAGCCAGATCTTTGTCGTCGACGGCCAGCCCGATCGCCTTGCGCTTGCGGAAAAGATAGGCGCGACGACGTTCAATACCAAGGACGAGAATGGTGCAATCGGAGATCAGATCCGCGAGCTCACCAATGGCCTTGGGGCAGACTGCGGGGCGGAGTGCATCGGCTATCAGTGCCACAACTCGGCGGGTAAGGAGGTTCCCAATCTCGTCATGAATTCGTTGGTAGACGCGGTGAAGGCCACCGGAACCATTGGCGTCGTTGGGGTCTTCGTGCCGCAGGATCCGGGAGCCGAGGACAAGCTTGCCAAGAAGGGCGAGATCGCGTTCGACTTCGGCAAGTTCTGGTTCAAGGGCCAGAGGATGGGCACGGGACAGTGCAATGTGAAGGCGTATAACCGCCGTCTCCGGGATCTGATCCATCACGGCAAGGCGAACCCATCCATCATCATCTCTCACGAGCTTTCGCTCGACGAGGCACCCAACGCGTACAAGCACTTCGATAACCGCGACAAGGGTTGGACCAAGGTCGTCCTTCATCCCCAGGCCGCATAGCCCCCACGCTGCATAATCCGACTCACGCATTACCCACCTAGAAGACAGGCGCGATGGCCGTCCCGTTACTGGCGGCCATCGCTATCTCCACGTCTTCGGCATGGCCCTCGCCGGACTGACTGCTGTAAAAACCTTTCCACAGGACACGATATGATGGGAGAGGCGCGTTCGCATCTGCGAGAAGCGTCTATCCGTCTATCTGTCCACGCCAATCCTTTGGAGAACACATTCGTCGTGAATCAACGCAAATCAGCGGTCATTTTGGGTGCCCAGTGGGGCGATGAGGGTAAAGGCAAGATCGTCGACGTGCTGTCGGAGAAGTTCTCCGTGGTGGCGCGATACGCGGGCGGCCACAATGCCGGGCACACCGTCATCATCAAGGGCAAGAAGTTCGTTCTGCAGCTGATTCCGTGCGGCGTGCTGCGCCCGGAGTGCAAGGGCGTGATCGGCAACGGCGTGGTGCTGGACCCGATGGCGTTTTTGAACGAGGTGAAGAAGCTGAAGGACGCCGGTTTGCCTGTGGATGGGCAACTCTTCGTGTCGAACCGCGCGCAGGTGATTCTGCCTTACCACCGGATGATCGAGCTGGCGGCGGAGAACGCTCCGGGGCGGACGAAGATCGGCACCACCAGCCGCGGCATCGGGCCGGCCTATGAAGACAAGATGCATCGCAGCGGCCTGCGCGTGGTGGATCTGCTGAACTCGGCACTGCTGCGGACGCATATCGAGAACGCCTGCCATGAGAAGAACACGATCGCTCATGCGCTGTTCGGCACCGAGCCGCTCGATCCGAAGACGATGTACGAGGAGTATTCGCGCGCGGCCGAGCAGGTTGCTCCTTTTGTCACGGATACGGCAGTGATGCTGAACCAGGCGCTCGACAACGGCGAGAAGGTGATGTTTGAAGGAGCGCAGGGCGCGCTGCTCGATATCGACCATGGCACGTACCCGTTTGTGACGTCATCCTCTTCGACGGCGGGTGGGGCCGTCACAGGCACTGGCGTTGGGCCGACGCGGATCGGCACGGTGATCGGCGTGACCAAGGCTTATGTGACGCGGGTGGGCGAGGGGCCCTTCCCGACGGAGATTCACGACTCAACCAGCGACCTGCTGCGGGCGCGCGGGCAGGAGTATGGCGCAGTGACGGGAAGGCCGCGCCGCTGCGGGTGGCTCGATCTGCCGCTGCTGCGCTACAGCAACATGATCAACAGCACCGAGTGGCTGGTGGTGACGAAGATGGACGTCATGGACGAGTGCGCGGAGATTCCAGTGTGCACCGGCTACAAGATCAACGGCAAGCTGACGGACGTGATTCCAGCCGACATGCCGGGTTATAACGCAATCGAGCCGGTGTATACCAAGCTGAAGGGGTGGATGAGTTCGACCGAAGGAATTACCGAGTTTGATAAGCTACCGCAACTCGCGCAGGACTATCTGAAGTTTGTAGAGAAGGAATCGGGAGCGAAAATTGGCATGGTTTCGACCGGGCCGGATCGCGACCAGACAATATTGCTACCCGCGTTCGACGAGGCGCTGAAGGCGTAAGAGGGAAAAAGGCAGATTATGTTGAGTTTTACCGTGCGGATGACGTTTGACCAGGCGGACCGTGAAGCCATCGAGGAGATCCTGCGCCACCTGACCCCAGCGTCGCGGAGAGAGCCCGGGTGTGTGAGCTATATTCCCCACTTTGTCGAGGGCGAGGGCTGCACCGTGCTAATTTACGAGCAGTATGTGAATGAGGCGGCGCTGGAGCAGCATCGGGGATCGCCGCATTTTCATCAATATGCAATTGGCGGCCTGTATCAGAAGATGAGGGAGCGCCAGGTGGAGAATCTATCGGCGGTTTGCTGAGGGGTTTTCCTGGACTTCCTGGGCGATTTCTGCGTCTTATGGTACTAAGGCGCACGTACGACTAAAGTTGTTTTGACGGTGCGTGGTTGATCGGTCTAGTATCCGGTACGCAATGCGGTTAAGTGGTCGTCCAATTCGACGCATGCTGATACCCTCCACCGTCCTGCTGACGGCCGTGGTGATGGGATGGTGTGCGCCGGCGTTTTGCGCTAGTTGGAATCAACCGCTGCACGAAAAAAAGCACGATGCCAAGCGTCAGGTGGAGGCGCTCGAAGAGCAGTGGCGGCAGGCCCAACTGGTGGGCGACGTTGCCGCTATGGATAAGCTGCTTTCAGACGATTACATCGGCATCACGATGACCGGCCAGGTAAATACAAAGACCCAGCAACTCGACCGGATGCGGATGCACAAGATCGCCCTCACGAAACTCGACATAGGCGAGCGCCAGGTGAAGCTGATAGGCTCCATTGCGATTGTGACCTCACGCGCCGAGGTGGAAGGGACCAACGAAGGGGCGGCGATCAAAGGGACATACCGCTATACGCGGGTCTATCAACGTCTGCCATCGGGGGCATGGAAGATCACGAGCTTTGAGGCCACGCGAGTGCCGGGGCCCGGGGATCCGCGTAATCGCAATCGCGACCCAGAGCCTAAGGCAGCGGCAAGTGTGCCACCGGTGGGGCCGTCTTAGTCCTCAACTCAAATCACTGTTTTCAAAGACGTAAATAAAGACCACTTAAGTAAAGAGACCTTGCGTTTCGAGCAAGGTCTGAGATTTTTCTGTGGTGTGAGGTTCCCAAGCCCGAAATGGCCGGACCTATGTGTGCGTGTCAGGCGATTCTGGAATCGACCACCTTAAACCGCGCTTCCCTGACATCTCGAAGGTCTGCGGAGACGTCTGCGCGGACTGGACGAGGAAGATTCAAAGCCAGCAAACGGCGATAGAGAGAGCGAGTGGCGCCGGTGAGGCGAGCGTCCTCTGATTCATGGGGGAAAAGGGCAAGAAACTGACGGGTGTTAGCTACGGTCGGCCGTGCAGGAGAGACCGTTTTGCGCGCGGGAACGTTGACGAGGTAGGGACGACGATCGGTTGCCGGGACACCGCGATTTTCCTGCGGAGCGGGGGGGCCGAAGCGGAGTGATGCGGGCAGGTTCTGTTGAAATATTGCCATGGGGAAGCCCTCGATAGCTCGATACGGGACGAGGCTTGCGCCTGAAGTCGACTATATCGAGTTGGATGGATATGGCGGAGGCAGAGTTGTATTAAATTTCGAACAGAGAACGTAGTTTCGCCCATGTTACATCGAGTGGCTCGGGAAGTACACGAGTTTCTGCAGTGACCGTCATAAAATTTGTGTCGCCCAGCCAGCGCGGCAGAGCGTGCATGTGGATATGGTCGGCGATGCCGGCGCCCGCAGCCTCGCCGAGATTGAGGCCCATGTTGAGTCCACCGGGCTGGTAGACCTCACGCAGGACAAGTTCGCAGCGCTGGGCCAGCCGCATCAGCTCATCCGCGGCATCGGTCGGCACCGCAGCCAGCGAGGCGAGGTGCTCGTAGGGCACGATCATCACATGGCCCGTGGAGTACGGGTAGGCATTGAGGCACACGAAACAGTGCAAACCGCGGTGAACGATATGGACGGCCTGTTCGGCGGTCTCGCGCGGCATGCCGTGAGCGATCGCGTAGTCGACGGCGGCGATCATATTGCAAAAGATGCAGTGCCTGTCTTCGGCGTCAGTCGGCGGCCAGGCGTTGAGAGCTGCGGGGACGCCGCTGCGGGCCTCCGGGTCGGCACGGGTGATGTAGCTATAGCGCCAGGGCGTCCAGAGGCGATCCATTGGCCGAGTATAACGGGTGGCCGAGTATAGAGGGGGCGCGTCGAAGGTGTGCGGAGTTCCTCGCTGCGAGACGCGAATTATTTTCGCCGCGCATGATTCCTCAGGCCGCACGCTGCATCCAAATCACCATGCGGTCCAAAGAAGGTCTTCAATCTGCATGGATGACATGGTGATGAAAATGCAGAGCGCGGGATCAGCTTTTGTTGACGGACTGTATGCAAAGTTCTATTCTTTATCTAACGAGCTATTGCGTGTGGGATCCAAGTGCAGTAGTTCCTCTGCAAGACCTGATTCCTTCCATCCTGCCGAAGCAGTTGCGGGGAGTGAAAGAGCAGCCGGCGTTCCATCCGGATCGCTGATTGTTCCCGCCCACGCGCCGCTGAGACGGAAGGAGTTCTTGGATCCCGGAGTCCGCATTCACCATGGTAGAAAACCATCATCCTGACAACAACGAGAGCAAACCCCTGACCACCGAAACGGAAGTTCTGGCGCCCGAAGCGACAGCGGATCATACCGCGCTGTCATCTGAATCCACCTCAACCCAACCGCATGAGATCGCCCACGAAGCGTCGAGTGCAGCTGCAAAGCAAGTCGCACCCGCTGCCGCAGCGCACGCCTCTGCAGATCACGGCACCGTAGCTACGGTCACCGCTGCAGCAGACGAATCAGACGATGACTTGAACTACGACGCAGCCGATTTTGCTGCAGCACTCGCCAATTTTGATCGCGAACAGGCTGCCGAGTCCGCTGCTGCACAGAACCTGACCGTTGAAGAGGTCATCGTTACCGGCACCGTGGTCAAAGTCACCGACAAGCATGTCGTTGTCGACATTGGGCTCAAGTCGGAAGGTCTTATCCCCTTGGAACAGGTGCTGGACATTCATGGCGTGTCCAAGTTCAAGGCCGGCGATTCGGTTGAGGTTGTGGTCGAGCGCGAAGAGCCCGAGGGCGGCTACCTTGTCAGCTACGAGAAGGCTCTCCGCCACAAGGTCTGGGACAAGCTGGAGCAGGCGGCGAACGACAAGAAGCCTGTCAAGGGCATGGTTCTCGGCCGCGTCAAGGGCGGTTTGACTGTCGATATCGGCATCAAGGCGTTTCTGCCGGGTTCGCAGGTCGAGGTTCGCCCTGTCCGCAATCTGGACGGCTATATCGGCACCGAGATCGAAGTTCGCGTCATCAAGCTGAACAAGAAGCGCGGCAACGTCGTCATCAGCCGCAAGGAACTCCTCGAAGAGGACCAGAACGCCAAGAAGGCGGTCACGCTCTCGACTCTCGAAGAGGGCAGCGTCCTCACCGGCACCGTCAAGAACCTGACCGACTACGGCGCATTCGTCGATCTGGGTGGCCTCGATGGCCTGCTCCACATCACCGACATGAGCTGGGGCCGGCTGACCCATCCCCGCGACCTCGTCAACGTTGGCGATGAGATCCAGGTGAAGGTGCTGAAGTTCGACAAGGAGAAGCAGCGCGTCTCCCTCGGCTTCAAGCAGCTCACGCCTGACCCGTGGCTGGACGCAACCGAGCGCTACCCGATTGGGGCGCAGGTGCGCGGCCGCGTGCTCTCAGTCACTGACTATGGCGCGTTCATCGAACTCGAACAGGGCATCGAAGGCCTCGTCCACGTCTCCGAGATGACCTGGAGCAAGCGGATGAAGCATCCGTCGAAGATGGTCAAGCCCGGCGATGAGGTCGACACCATCATCCTGAGCGTCAATCCGAACGACCGCCGCATCTCGCTCGGCATGAAGCAGCTCCAGGAAAATCCCTGGGAGCAGCTTGAGGACAAGTACCCGGCCGGCGCCATCATCGAAGGCCGCGTTCGTAACCTGACCGACTTCGGCGCCTTCATCGAGATCGAAGATGGCATCGACGGCCTGGTGCACGTCTCGAACCTCAGCTGGACCAAGCGGATCAAGCACCCCTCCGAGGTCCTGAAGAAGGGCGAGAAGGTTCGCGCGATCGTTCTGGGCGTTGAGCCTGAGAATCGCCGTCTATCGCTCGGCGTCAAGCAGTTGCAGCCGGATGTATGGGACACGTTCTTCGCGCAGCATCGCGTTGGCGACGTGATCAAGGGCAAGATCCTGCGCACCGCGCAGTTTGGCGCCTTCGTTGAGATCGCCGAAGGAGTCGAGGGCCTGTGCCACGTCTCCGAGGCGACCGGTCCCGACGGCAAGCCGGTAGCGATGGATGTGGACTCGGAGCACGAGTTCAAGATCGTCAAGATGAACCAGGAAGAGAAGAAGGTAGGCTTGAGCATCCGTGCCGTTGGCGAAGAGGCTAGCCGCGCCGAGGTCGAGAGCTACAAGGAACGCGAGAAGACCCCCAAGGGTAACAACAACTCGGGTTCCTCTTCCTCCTCTTCGGGAAACAGCAGTAGCACAACGCTGGGTGACCTGATCAACTGGAAGCGCTCGGAGTCTGAGAGAGACTAAAGCTCAGACCTGTAAAGCAATAAAAAGGCTGTCCCCAAGCGGGACGGCCTTTTTGTTGCCCGAGTGTTTCTCCATTAGCCTCGAGAAGAATGCACGGGTCCTGAGTTCGACTCTCCTTTTGTGAGTCGACAGTTCAGCAAGCGCTGGACCTGAGGTTCCCACCACCTGCATACTTTCGCCGGCCCCAATGTTCTTCTTCACTAGACAGAGGATGCAAAACGGCCGCCCCGAATGGGGCGGCCGTTTTATATGCTTGCGCCTCGTACCTCGTCGTGTCTATGCAGACAACGATTGCATCCCTGCGGAGCTTTCCAGAGCCGGGGTCATCTTCGCTGAAGCACGACGCATGATCTCAAGCTCGGCCGGGGCAAAGAGCTCCGGCGGGATGCCGCCGACGGCCACAAAACCAGGATCGTCGCCGAGAGCCATCGAAATCTGATTCCAGCGAAGGAACGGCGAGGTGGTCGGGAGAACGATGATGCGACGCTTCGGTTCTGGGAAGGCGAAGTAAGCCGACCACGTAAGTAGCGTCAGACCAACAGCCAATCCGTTGATCACGCTGAACGCGGAATACATGCTCGGGTTGTGGGCGATCCATGCGGAGTTGACCAGATTGATCGTTGCGAGAAAGCCAAGCCCAAGGCTTATGCCGAAGATGCGGCTTCGGAACGAGAGACCCATGGGCCGGATGGCGAAGCACACAAACAGCAGCAGGCAGAGGGTCAGAATGCTCGAGGTCTGCTGAAGCTGCGTGATCATCGCAGTCATAAAGTGGATCCCAGACTGGTGCGGAGTGACCGCGACGCCGATGGCAACTGCGACCGAGATGGCCGCGACCCAACGAAAGACCAGCATTCCCAGCGTCTGCAAACCCTTCAAGGGGGCCATAGCCATCTTGAAGATGCCGTAGATAACAAGAAGGGAGAGGATCGCCTCCAGAGCGAAGCTCAACCAATAGACATAAAAATAGATCTGATAGGCCAGATGGCGCTCAATACCACCATGCCAGCCGAAGCTGAGCAGCGGAATGCAGATAAAGGAGCATGTGAGTCTGACGCACAAAAGTGCGAACAAATAGGCAAACTGGCGGGCTGCTTTGGCGCGTACAAGAAAGTACACAAGCATGCCGCAAAGGATCGGTTCAACATACTGAAGCTGCGAGAGCAGACCGAAGATAGTTACTTTCATAGTTGTCCGTACCTGTAAGGCAAACTCAGCCTAGCTTATTCCAGGCACGGACACAACAATTTATTACGGGAAATATGCAACAAATTGCCAACTAAAGTGTAATGGCCCAAATTGGGCTGGAACCTGACGACCGGCACATGCCGCAGGCGTTGGGATCGTGTGCAACCGCTACTTGGCACCCAAACCGCAAGCATTGGGATCGTCTGGCGGGCAGGTCGGAACAGGTAGCATGCTGGTGCGGGCGGCCGTGACCTTGTTCTGGGTGGAGGCAGAGGAGGTCTGGGTGGTGGCAACTGCACCGGTAAGAACCAAGACGACGACGAGCGCGCGAATAGCTAGTTTCATAGAGGGCCTCTTCTAAAAGATAAATCGTTGATAAATAAATGTTTAGCTAGGTTGCGTGTGCGCCCACTATTTGGCACCCAAACCGCAGGCATTGGGATCGTCTGGCGGGCAGGTCGGAACAGGTAGCATGCTGGTGCGGGCGGCCGTGACCTTGTTCTGGGTGGAGGCAGAGGAGGTCTGGGTGGTGGCAACTGCACCGGTGAGAACCAGGACGACGACGAAGGCGCGAATGAGATGTTTCATAATGGGATACCCCTAAAGTTGTATTTGCAAAAAAAGATTTCTCTGGACAAACCAGATGAGGTAACAATAGGATACATACTGGAATAAGTCTAATAGAATAAGTTATATACTGAAATATGCAACACTGTTGATTACTAAAGTACCCAAAACCCTCTCCCTGTGCAAAGACCTGCATCCTCAAAACCAACAAAATAAGGGCATTTCCGGGTTTCGAGGGAGGACCGGTGAAATCGCTAGGTATGCCTGTTAACGCCATAGAGACGCAGATCTGCCTTCGCGCGCAATCTGAATCAGGCAACCCGGCTGAGGAAAAGTGAATCTCGTGTGCGAAAAATAGGCCGCTGATAAGCAAACCAACTGGGGCGTCAAAGGCGACAGCTCAACAGTTCGTTACATAAGCGTTACTAGTGACACGATTAACCGGAGTGTGAAAGTCCCTGCACACCTGTTTCCGCTCGGAAATGAGCCGAAAACAGGTGTGCTTTTGCTTGTATTTAGAGTTGTTTAGACAGTCGCTGGAGTATCAGCAGTTTTGTTTCCGGGCGTCACCTGGGGATCAACCTTTTTGGGGGGTGCCTCAGACTTCTTCGAAGGTGCCAGGATCGCGTGCAGGGTAGTGCCTTCCATGCGCGGCATGAACTCAACCAGACCAGCGTCGCCGATATCGAGGATCAGGCGGTTGATGATCTTGTAGCCAAGGTCGCGATGGGCCATCTGGCGGCCTTTGAAGCGGAGCGATGCCTTCACTTTGTCGCCGTCGCCCAGAAAGCGGACAGCCTGATTTTTCTTGGTCTGGTAGTCGTGCTCGTCGACCGTGACCGAGAACTTGACCTCTTTAATCGTGATGATCTTCTGCTTCTTGCGTGCCGCGCGTTCGCTCTTATCCTTTTCGTAGAGGTACTTCCCGTAGTCCTGGATCTTGCAGACCGGCGGAACGGCGTTGGGGGAGATCTCTACGAGGTCGAGCGAGCGCTCGCGGGCCATCTTGAGGGCTTCAAACGGGGCCATGACGCCAAGCTGTTCGCCATTTTCGTCGATGACGCGGATCTCTCTCGCGCGGATACGTTCATTGGTGCGGATAAAAGACTTGGCGGAACGTTTATCAATTGGTGGAATAAGTCGCCTCCACAGCGGGTTTTCTCACTCGCTATGCGTTGTTTAGGGTTTAGATGCAATTCTTGGACAAGGATGCACCGCAACGTCAAGTATAGCACTACGAGCGATATCGTCTGGAAGTTCCCGCGTCCGTTTTGGCATCGTCGGACAAGATCATGTATGTTTGCTCGGAAGCCATTAGAGAGGGAACCCAAATGAGACGCCGCATTCTTCTGGTCGATGATGAAGTCGCCGTATTGCTGACGCTGAAGGCTGTGTTGGAGATCAGCGGATTCGATGTGGACACAGCCGCCTCCGCGCGCGAGGGCGTGTCGAAGCTGCACACTCGCGAGTATCAGATGCTCATCACGGACATGCGCATGGAGCATGAGGACGCCGGAGTCGAAGTGATCAAAGCCGCCCGTGCCGCGGCCTATCACCCGGCAGTCGCGCTGCTGACGGCGTTTCCTGTCGCCGAGGAGGACTGGCAGGAGATGGGCGCCGACCAGCTTCTGGTCAAACCGATGCACACCCGCATGCTCCTTCAACAGATCGAAAACCTGATCAACTCGCACGAGCAGAAGCTGGCAGACCTTGGCATCGCGCCGACTGCCGAAAAGACATCTCAAAAAGTCGCCGCCAAGAAACCACCCTCGAAAGAGGCCCTGACCAAAACTGCGAAGAAAGCGCCATCCAAAAAATCTGCCGCCGCAACAAAGCCCTCGAAGAAGCTTGTTGCGAAGAAGACTGCGGCCAGACCGGCCAGGCGGGTTGTTACCGCCGCAAAATCGTCCGCAAAAAGGTCGGCCAAATCGTCCGCAATGCGCAACTCCAGATGACTGCGCGCGAAGAAAAACCCAATTTATAGCCGTCCCAACCAGCGTTAGCTTGGCGTATGTTCCTTGATATAGTTGCGCAGCGCGACGTTGAGGCTCATCGCCTTCTGCACGCCGTCGTCCAGCATCAGCAGCCAATCCGACGCGGGCTCTTTCATCTCGACTGTACTCAGAAGATAGCTGGTTTGAACGATGATCTCGAGAGCGTTGCTCAGATCGTGGGCGATCCTGCGCATCTCAACGGAGAGGTCTTCGGGAATCATTTCAACGTTCGACGGGGCCTGGGATAATGTGGTTTTCTGTTCGGTCATGGGTGAGAATGTTGCCTTCCTGCAACAGTAGACGCTCTTTTTCCACAGAAGTCTCGCTCGCCGGAAATGCTGCCGGCCGCAACGCCCTCGGAATTGACAGTCGCCTCTGGAGTTTGTAAGACTGAATACTCGCGGTTAGCGTGCTCCGGCCATCAGTGCGGAGCGTAAAACACCGTTGCCGTAGTGGCGGAATTGGCAGACGCGCATGGTTCAGGTCCATGTACTCGCAAGGGTGTGGGGGTTCGAGTCCCCCCTTCGGCACCAAAGGTTTCAACCTCAACTCAATGAGGCAACAGTAAGCGATTGCCGGCAGAAAACGAGTGTGAGTCGAAGCGGGGCTCAAGCTCATCGAAGGGTAAGTCGCATTACTGCGCAGCGAAGTTACAAGAGAATATGCCCACCAAGCTCGATCAGATCCTTGCGCACACGCTGCTTCAGGTAAAAGCCCGCAAGGCGGTTGCAGACCACGGACTTCTCGAACTGCAGGCAGCCGCCCACACGCCCCGAGGATTTGCCGCTGGTCTGCGCGCAGCGGCCGCCAATGGCCCCGCCATCATCGCCGAAATCAAAAAGGCCTCGCCCTCGAAGGGCCTGATTCGCAGCGATTTTTACCCCGCAACCCTGGCCCGCACCTTCCAGGCCGCCGGAGCAGCCGCGCTCTCCATCCTCACCGACGAGGAGTTCTTCCAGGGCTCGCTCTCCTTCCTTCACGAGGCCTCCAGCGTCGTCAAAATTCCCTGCCTCCGCAAGGACTTCATCCTCGATCCCTTCCAGATCCTCGAGGCCCGCGCCGCCGGAGCCGACGCCATTCTCCTCATCGTCTCGGCCCACACTGACGCCGCTCTCAGCGACCTGCGCGACGAGGCCCGCAACCTCGGTCTCGATGTGCTCTGCGAGGTCCACGACCGTGAAGAGATGGAGCGTGCCGTCGCTCTTGGCTTCGACCTCATCGGCGTCAACAGCCGCGACCTGCGGACCTTTTCCGTCCGCACCGAGGTATTGACCGAACTAGCTTCATCCATGCCGAAGGACGCTGTGATGGTCGCCGAAAGCGGCCTCCGCACAGCCGAGGACATAGCCCGCTTGCGGGACGTTGGCTACCACGCCTTCCTCATCGGCGAAGCCTTGATGCGTCAGCCCGATCCGGCCGCGGCGCTGGCCCTCCTGCTCGATCGCGAGTACTCTTCCGGCATCTAATAGTTCGAGCGACTGTTCCCGCCATGTGGATCAAAATCTGCGCCAACACCAACCTCGAAGATGCACAACTGGCCGCCGAACTGGGCGCCGACGCGGTCGGCTTCGTCTTTGCGCCGAGCGCGCGTCGTGTCACCGCTGCCGAGGTGGCGCGGATCACCCCGCATCTCCCGGAAGGCCTCGAATGCGTAGGAGTCTTCCCTGCTCTTCAAGCCGAGGAGATTGCCGACGCCGCGCAGGAGTCCGGACTGACAACGGTGCAGCTGCATGGCGGCGTCGACCTGGAGCTTGTCCGGCGGCTCGACGAGATCTTCAATGGTCAGGTCAAACTGATCCAGACTGTACATTGGCAGGCAGACGCGGGCGACGCAAGCGCAGCCCTGGTGGCGCAGCAACTCAGGGAGATTGCCGCCGACGGACTCGTCGGCCGCGTGTTAGTGGATTCCATGGTCGGTTCAAAGACCGGTGGCACAGGCGTCTCCTTTGACTGGGACGCCGCTCGCACCACATTCGCCCAGGCCGGTGCTGGACTCAAACTCATCGTAGCTGGCGGCCTGCGTCTAGAGAACGTCGCCGAAGCAATCCGCAGGCTGAACCCCTGGGGCATAGACGTGGCCAGCGGAGTAGAGGAAGTGCCAGGCCGAAAAAGCCCGGAAAAACTAGCCGCCTTTATCCGAGCCGCCCGTGACTCCGCCGCAACCACATAGGGCATTTTCAGACTACTGGAGTAAAAACAAAAGTTGTCATTCTGAGCGGAGCGAAGAACCCCCTGTATTTCGTCTTTGCTTTTGTTCGTTCTCTCCCACCCAGGAGAACTGTCATTTCGACCGAAGCTGCTCACGCTTTTGTGAGCAGCGTAGCGGAGAAATATGCTTTCTCCACCCAACCTCATCCCACCCAACACCGCGCTGTTCTTCCAAAAGAAAAACCCCTTGTCAGCAAGGGGTTTTTCACGCCACTAAAACTCTTCTTTCGCAGAAGGCGGCGGCTGTGATTTCGCAGGCCGCGCATGCACCGCATGCATATGAGAATCGCGTGTGCGAGCCTTAGGTGTCCGGTCATGGAAGAGCTGGGGGCGCATGTGAGTCGAGGTCGATATCGGCTTCGCTTGAGCGAATGCCGGAACCAGGGCAACCAGTAGTGCAATGGAGATGATCTTCAGCTTCATACAGCAACCTTTCTGCCGCCTCACCTATACGACGCACAGAACGTTGGCCCGGATTCAAATTTCCATCGACAGTTACCGCAAACTACCGTCTTTTGGGTATACAACCATCGAGGAATGGATGCAGTATCGGCGAATACAGGCCGATTGTCATCTTAATTCGTTTCCTTGGTTTACAAGTTCTGTTCACCACTTCAAACGTCTGGAGGGCTTTTTTCAGTCCTTCCCTGTTCCTACGTGCAATTCCCTGGCCATAAAGGCGTACTGATCCACCGTCGCCTCGATGCGTTTACTCAACGGCATGCCTGCCCCATGCCCGGCCCTGGTCTCCACCCGGATCAGCACCGGGTTCGACCCGGTTTGCGCGGCCTGCAGGGCAGCCGTGTACTTGAAGCTGTGCGCCGGAAACACCCGGTCGTCGTGGTCGCCCGTAGTGATCAGCGTCGCCGGGTAACTCACGCCCTGCCGTATGTTATGCAGCGGCGAGTACTTGTAAATCGCGGCAAACTCAGCCTTATCCTCCGACGGCGAACCGTACTCCTCCTTCCACGCCCACCCGATCGTGAACTTGTCGAAACGCAGCATATCCATCACCCCAACCTGCGCCACCACCGCGCCAAAAAGGTCCGGTCGCTGCAGCTCGCAGGCCGCCACCAGCAGTCCTCCATTGCTCCCTCCAGAGATCGCAAGCCGCTTTGGCGCTGTGTACTGATTAGTTATTAGCCACTCTGCTAATGAAATAAAGTCGTCAAACACGTTTTGTTTTCTCACTCGCGTCCCGGCCTCGTGCCACGCCTCGCCGTACTCACCCCCGCCCCGCAGACCGGCCTGGGCGTAGATGCCGCCCATCTCCATCCACATCACGTGCGAGGGCGAAAACTCCGGCATCAGCGAGATATTGAAGCCGCCATACGCATACAACAGCGTCGGAGCCGTGCCGTCGAGCACAAGCCCCTTCTTGTAGCTGATAAACATCGGCACGCGGGTCCCATCCTTGCTCGTCGCGAAGACCTGCTTCGTCTCATACAGCTCTGGATCGAACAGCAGCTTCGGCTGGCGGAAGAGCGTCGATGTGCGCGTCTTCATGTCCAGCCGATACGTCGTGCCCGGCGTAGTGAAGTTCGTGAACTGGTAGAAGGTCTCGGTATCCTCGCGCAACCCGCCGAAGCCGATTGCCGTGCCGATCGCAGGCAGGTGTAGCTGTTCGATCAGGCTGCCATCGAGTCTGCGCAGCTCCACCATGCTCTGCGCATCCGCAAGATAGTTCGCGATAAACGTGTTGTCGATGATTGAAATATCGCTCAGCTTGTTCGTGCTCTCCGGAATCACCGTCTTCCAGTTCTCGCGCTCAGGATGGTTCAGATCAATGGAGATCACCTTCCCATTCGGAGCGTCCAGCGTCGTCAACAGCCAGAACAGCGTGCCGTCGTTATTGATCGGCGCATAGGTCGCATCCGCCGTATCGATTAATTTAAGTAACGGCTTTTCGCGATCCTGCAGATCCTGCACCGCAAGCTCGTTGTTGGGGCTTGTTCCCTTGCTCTGGTGAATCACCAGGTAGCGTCCGTCGTCGGTCACCTGCGCGCCCAGGTTCAGCTCACCGTCGTCCGGCCGATCAAAGATGAGCGCATCATCGCTCTGCGGTGTGCCCAGCTTGTGAAAGTAGACCTTGTGAAAATAATTCGCTGTCTTCAGCGCCTCAGCCTCCGACGCGTCCGCCGCAGGCTGGTCGTAGCGCGCATAGAAGAAGCCGCTCCCATCCTTCATCCACGAAGCGCCGCTGAACTTCGACCACTCAACGACGTCGGGCAGATCCTCGCCCGTAGTCACGTTGCGCACATGCCACTTCATCCAGTCGCTGCCCGCGTCCGCAATCGAATACGCCGCAAGCGATCCGTCATCCGTGATGCCGATGCCGCTGATCGCGACCGTCCCATCCGCCGAAAACGTGTTCGGATCGAGCAGCACCTTCGGTTCTCCGTCGAGCCCTTCCTGCCAATAGAGAACGTTCTGGTTCTGCAGCCCGCTGTTATGCGAGTAGAAGTACCTTGTACCTCGCCGCGAGGGAGCGGTGTACCGCTCGAAGTTGATCAGCTCCATCAACCGCCGCTGCATCGTCTCACGCACAGGAATCTGCGCAAGGTAGCTCTGCGTCAGCTCATTCTCCGCATCGATCCACGTCTTCAACTCAGCAGAATCGACATCTTCCATCCAGCGATAAGGATCGCTGACCGTGGTTCCGAAGTAGTCGTCGGTCTGCTCAACCTGCCGGGCGACAGGATAGCTAAGGTCTAAGTTCGTTTCAGCGGAGGTCGGAGTCATTGAGGAACATCTTTCAAGAGATTCGGCGGAAGACTGTCCGTTCTTCGGACTATAACGCAGAGTGACCACACCGACCATCGCGACCCGTCTTCCACTCCCCTCAAACATCGTCGTCTCGGCCGAATCGACTCCCAATTTCATCGTGAGGGTTGGCTGGGATAGACTTTCCGCATGAAAAATCTCTTTGAAGCGGCAAGGGTAGAAGAGGTGAAGGAGCGGGTGGCGCAACTGAGGCCTGATAGCGAGCGGCTGTGGGGCACGATGACTGCGGCTCAAGCGGTGGCGCATTGCTCGGCGGGGATAGAGATGGCGGTGGGGGAGATACGTCCGCCGCGGGTGTTGATTGGAAGGATCATTGGGCGGATCGTCAAGCCGAAGGTGCTTGGAAACGACGAACCGATGCGCCGGAATTCCCCAACGGCGAAGGATCTTTTGGTGCGGGATGAACGGGACCTAAATGCGGAACGAGAGCGGTTGTGCGGATTGATCGACCGGTTCGCCGCCGCCGGGCCGGAGGGGTGCACCACGCATCCCCATGCCTTCTTCGGACCGCTGACTCCAAACGAGTGGGCGACGTTGCTGTACAAACACCTGGACCATCATCTGCGGCAGTTTGATGTTTAGTGTCTGCGAGGGCTCGACCTTTCGCGACGATTGCCCTCCTGACCTGCGTCGCCAAAAAAATATATTTCAAAAAGTTGGCATATTCTTAGGCGGCGAAAAAGTGTCCCTTGAGCACCACGATTTACCACGCAATTACCACGAACTGACCACGATTTAACCATCAAAAAACACCACAAAAATGCAAACCCCCCTGCAAAAACGCATATTCCACCACAAAACTTTTTTTCTAATTCACAAGCAAAAAAAACCTCCGTTAGACTTGACCCATGCGGCCCCTCCTGCCCCTCCTTCTGCTCTCGACCGCCGCCGTGGCGCAGAACCCTCCTGCAACCCCTCCTGGTACCAACGACCAGAGCTACACCCTCAGGACGCAATCGAACATTGTGCTGGTCCCGACAACCGTCCAGACCAAGCACGGCGATGTGCTCTACGGCCTGAAACCAAACCAGTTCGTCGTTGAAGACAATGGAGTTCCGCAGACCATCCACCTCGACGAAGACACCGACTCTCTCGGCCTCTCCCTCGTCGTCGTCGTGCAATGCAGCCGCTCCGCCGGCTACGAATTCCCCAAGCTGAACGGCCTCGGAACCATGGTCGACGCCATCGCCGGAGACGCGCCGCGCGAGGTCGCCATCGTCACCTACGGCTCCGCGCCGCTGCTGCTGGGCAAGTTTTCCAACAACGTCGATGCGATGGCCACCGCACTCGCCCAGCTAGAGCCATGCGACGATCCCGACGCATCCACCATCGATGCGGTGGACTACGCAACAAGACTGCTGGAAGCGCGAAAGAATCACTACCGTCACGCAATTCTATTAATCAGCGAAACCCGCGATCACGGCAGCACGAAGAAGCCAGCGGAGGTAATTGCCGCGCTGGGGCGAACGAACACCGTAGTCGATTCCGTTGCATTTGGACCAGGAAAGACGGAGGTTTTGAGCGATCTGAAGTATGGCGGCGGCAGCGGACCGATCGGCCTGCTGGTGATGGCGGTGAACGCTCTGAAGAAGAACGCGGCGCACGAAATGGCTGCTCTCTCCGGCGGCGAGTACATCAACTTCACCACACAGAAGGGCTTCGACCAGGGGCTGCAACAGCTCACGAACCACGTCCACAACTACTACCTGTTGAGCTTTCAACCGCACGCCGAAGCCAATGGCGAACCTTCATCAGGAATGCATAAGATCCGGGTGAAGATACCGGACTATCCAGATGCACGAATTCGATTTCGCGAGAGCTATTTTGCCGGCGAGCTCGATTCAGCGGCGGCGAATACGAACTGAGCGATGTTGACTGCAAGAGAAGGAACCGACTACTTTGTGAGGCCCTTCTCTTGCAGATCGGACTACTCGCTCTAGCGATGATCGTGGTCGTGATGATCGCCATGGTCGTCGTGATGATCACCATGGTCTTCGCGGTCCCAATGGCCTTCATGCATCTGCCAGCCACGCTCATAATGGTCGTAGTGGGGATGGCTCCAGTAGGCTCCCGCGTAGGGCGGCCGTTGCCAGACACCAGGGACCCAGACATACCGCCCGCCGCGTTGTCCCCAGTAGCCATCCACCCAGGCGTAGCCTTCTCCTGGCATAGGCGGCCTCACCTCATAACGAATGGGCGGCGGCGGAGGGCCGATGTAAACCTGTACCTGGCTGAATGCCGGGACTGCTAATGCAGATGCTGCGAAGACACTACATAACCATGCTGCTTTCAATGGGCTCTCCATTTCTACGTACACTTGTTTTGATGCAAACGGCGATCATGCGACGAATAGGGCAAGTTGCATCTGACGGAAGCTCTGCACATAATCCCAAAAGTGATGGCAAAAAGCAAAGGATTTAGGGCTTGCAGCATACAACTATTGATCGGGAGAGAACGATGATTGGCGACGCGGCGCAGTATCAGGAGTTGATGACGCTCTATAGCAGTTATGGCGATGACGAGCTAATCAGGCTTAGGCGCGGCATCGGCGATTTGACCGAGATGGCTCAGGAAGCTTTGAAGAGCGAGTTAGCGCGGCGTGGTTTGAAGATCGCGTCTGCAGCGGAGGCCCGCGTCCTGACTGACGAAGATCTGCAAGACCTGCGTGCCTATGCTGAGTTGGCGCCGGCCGAGTGCATCTTTGATTTTGAGGACGACCGGGCCGCGTCCGCAGCGTACTACGCGTTGACAGGAGAAGGCATTGACGCAATCGTCGTTTCGCCAAGTGGCGCGAAGCCTGATGATCGGGGGCCGCGCGTTGTGGTGACTCCGAAGGATGCGGAACGAGCGGCGGCTATTTTGTCGCAACCGTCGACAGACGAGTTGAAGGCTGAGACCGAAGAAACGCCGGAGGAGTTTGCTCTACCACGTTGCCCGGCGTGCGGCGGGCAAGAGACACTGTTGGAATCGGTCGATCCTGTCAATCAGTGGCGATGCGACGACTGTGGCCACACGTGGTTTGAAGAGACTATTTCACCGATGAAGTGAGAAAGTTCAGGGTTGGAGGCAAGCAAAAGACCCGCACAATGCGGGTCTTTTTGCTTTGTGGGAGTCCTAGCGATGTTTGTCCTCCTGAGGACGCCCAGTATCGCGAGGCTGCGGAGCCGGTCTTGACTGGGGCTGCGGGGCCGGTCTGGATTCCGGTTGAGGCATGGGGCGGGGTTGTGGTGGCGGCGCTGGCCGTGACTCCGGTTGGGGAGTGGGCCGGGGCTGCGGCGCAGGCCGCTCCGCAGGTTGGGGACGCGGTTGTGGGACTGGCTGAGGCGCCGGCCGGAATTGCGGCTGGGCCGGACGGTTTTGCGGCTGCTCAGGGCGGGGCTGTGGTTGAACGGGTCGTGGCTGCTCTGGACGAACCTGCGGCTGCTGCGGTTGGACGGGTCGGACTTGCGGCTGAATGGGTCTGTTCTCCGGTTGTACTGGCCTGGTTTGTGGTTGACCGGGACGGTTGTCGGGGTAAACGGGCCTCGTCTGAGGTTGGCCCGGCTGGGGCTGAACTGGCCTGACTTCTGGTTGAATCGGGCGGCTTTGAGGCTGACCGGGCCGGGTTGGTTGTATCTGGGGGCGGTTGTTGGGTTGTCCTGGCCGCGTCTCCGGTTGAGTTGGGCGGTTGATCTCGCCTGGTCTGGAACCGGGTTGTTCGGGACGAACTTGGGGTTGTCCTGGCCGGTTTGGCGTTGTTCCGGCCGTGGGGCGCGTAAAGCCTGGTTGCGCGGCGATGGGCCGGGGGGCGGCGACCAATGCAGGACGGCCCTTGTTCACGTTGTAGAACTGCTGGTGATTCTGCGCGGCTTCGCGCTGGATCTGAAGCTGGGTGGTCATGGGTGGAACGCGCGGCCCGCGCATGGCTGCGATTTCAGCCGGTTGTGGCCGTACCGTAATGCCGCCTCTGCCGCCGTTGTAGGCGATGCGATTGTTGTTATTGACGATGACAGTGCGGTTGTAGACGTTCGTGATGTTGACGTTGACGCGGTTGACGGCACGGTTGTAGTAGAAGTTGTTGCCGTTCCAGTAGCCGCCATGATAGCCGACGCCGGTGTAGCCGAAGCCGTAGTTGATGCCACCGTAGAAGCCAATGTGCAGACCCCAGAAGCCGCGATGAAAGCCGTAGCGGTTGTGGTACCAGCCCCAATAGCCGGGTGTCCAGAGGGCGCCGTAGTAGGGTGGAGCGCACCATGCGCCGGGGATCCAGTAGTAGCCTGCGGGAGCCCAATACCAGTAGCCGGGGGTCCAGATGTAGTTGGGCGCGGGGGCGACGGGCTGTTCATAGACGGGAAGAGGTGGAGGCGGCTCGTCGGCGTATTCGACGGGCTGGGTTTGGCCTTCTTCATCGAGTTGGTCGTACGCTTGAGCGTCCTGATAGGCCTGGTCCTGATCGGGCGGCGGTGGCGGAGCGGCCTGCTGCGGAGCAGGTTCCTGTGGTGCAGGCTGGGGAGCGTATTGCTCGGCGCTCTGCTGGGGCTGGGCCTGAGAGCGGATTCCGAGAACCTGTCTCTGAGCGGGCGGGGCGGCAGGGGCAGCGGCTGGTTGTGGCTGGCTGTTGTCAACGGGCGCCATGTTGGCGTCGGCAGGGTCGGGGCCGGAGTTGTCGGCGACCTGTGCGGCGTCGGGATCCACTCTGTGACAGCCTGCCGCGCCTACGAACGTTAAGATACCGAGCGAAAGGCCTAAGAGAAACCTGGGAACCAATTTATGCATACTGCCTGTCTCCTCGTACTTCCTGGACGTTTTAACCCAAACTTATTGAATGAGATGCGTTTTCACGTTGGAGCGCGGTTGATGACGGCAAACACATCGTTTACCTGTGTTTCCTGACCCCCGGATTGTATCTGTGTGAGGTACCGTTGGGAGATTTGTCTCGTCGTTGATGTTTCGGCAGTGGCGAAGTTACTGCCGCGAAGCGCGTCAAACTATCATGCATCCGGACTTTCATCGGAGCAGCTGATCGCAGTAAAATGAGGTCGATGGCCGGCTGTCTTCCCAACACGAAGCGCTTCCGCCACGGTCGTCCTGACCGCGGGCGTTGCTAACACGTCACTCCATTGAGTTTTTTTAGACTTCAGCCGCTGCCATTCGCGGCTTGGAGTCGTGACCACGGCCTTATACCTCGCGCTAAGCTAATTACGAGGCGCGCTTCGGAGAAGACAAATGCCGACCCAATCGCATCCTGATTCGTTCAAGAGCCTGTCCACGCTAACCTCGGGTTCCAAGACTTTCAACTTGTTTCGCGTAAAGGCACTGGAGAAGAGCGGCGTCGATCTGACGCGGCTTCCCTTTTCGCTGCGCATTCTGCTGGAGAATCTGCTGCGCCATGAAGACGGGCGCACCGTGACCGCGGATGACATTCAATTTCTGGCATGCTGGGATCCGAATGCGGAGCCTTCGCGCGAGATTGCGTATATGCCGGCGCGGGTGCTGATGCAGGACTTTACCGGCGTGCCGGCGATCGTCGATCTGGCCGCGATGCGGGATGCGATGAAGGCGCTCGGAGGCGATCCGGAGAAGATCAATCCGCTGCAGCCGGCCGAGTTGGTGATCGACCACTCGGTGCAGGTGGATGAGTTTGGAACGCAGCGGGCCTATGACCTGAATGCGGCGCTGGAGTTTCAACGGAACCGCGAGCGGTATGCGTTTTTGAAGTGGGGGCAGACCGCGTTTCATAATTTTTCTGCCGTGCCGCCGGGGATGGGTATCTGTCATCAGGTGAACCTCGAATATCTGGCGCGGGTAGTGTTCACGACAGCTCCCGATGCTGCGGGGAAGATGTTTGCTTATCCCGATACGCTGGTTGGAACAGACTCGCATACGACGATGGTGAATGGGTTGGGTGTGTTGGGTTGGGGCGTGGGCGGGATTGAAGCAGAGGCGGCGATGCTTGGGCAACCAGTGTCGATGTTGGTGCCGCAGGTGGTTGGGTTCAAGCTGACGGGCAAGTTGAAGGAAGGAACGACGGCTACCGATCTTGTGCTCACGGTGACAGAGATGCTGCGGAAGCTGGGGGTCGTCGGCAAGTTTGTGGAGTTCTATGGGCCGGGGATCGCTGAACTGCCGCTGGCCGATCGCGCAACGATTGCGAATATGGCTCCTGAGTACGGCGCGACGTGTGGATTCTTTCCGGTGGACGCGGAGACGCTGCGGTATCTGCGGCTGACGGGCAGATCGGAAGAGCATATTGCGTTGGTGGAGGCTTACTACCGCGAGCAGGGGATGTTTCATACGGCAGATGCGAAGGAGGCGGCGTATTCGGCGACGATCTCGCTGGATCTCGCGGCCGTCGAGCCGAGTGTGGCAGGACCGAGGCGGCCGCAGGACCGTGTGAAGCTGTCGCAGGCGGGCGCGAGCTTCAAGGAGCAACTGCCGACGCTGCTGGGGCCGAATGGGAATACGCAGGTGATCCGGCAGATGGTGCGGTGGGAGGGCGAAGGTGGAACGGCTTCGGCCTCGGGTGATTTGAGCAGCAGCGTCGGGGCTTCGGCGCCGGTGGTGGAGGCTCCCGTGGTTCCGGTGATTACGATTCAGGATGAGACAGTGCCGCAGCTGGAGGCTCCGCATGTGTCGATTCGGAGCCGATTTGGGGTCGATCCGGACAAGTATCTCGACCATGGATCGATTGTGATTGCGGCGATTACCTCTTGTACGAATACTTCGAACCCTTATGTGATGATGGCGGCGGGACTGCTGGCGAAGAAGGCGGTGGAGAAGGGCCTCAGCACGCCGCCGTGGGTGAAGACTTCGCTGGCACCGGGCTCGCGCGTGGTGACGGATTACTACGTCAAGGCAGGGTTGATGCCGTATCTCGATAAGCTGCGGTTTCAGGTTGTTGGGTATGGATGTACGACGTGCATCGGGAACTCCGGGCCGCTGCCGTCGGATGTTTCGAAGTCGATTGAAGACAATGGACTGGTTGCGGTGTCGGTGCTCTCGGGGAACAGGAACTTTGAGGGGCGAATTTCGCCGGAGGTTCGGGCGAACTATCTGATGAGTCCTCCGCTGGTAGTGGCGTATGCGCTGGCGGGGCATATCGGGCACAACTTTGACACCGAGCCGCTCGGGCATGGAAAGAATGGTGATTCGGTATATCTGAGGGACATCTGGCCGACGCAGGAAGAGGTTGCGGCAGTGGTGAACTCTTCGATCAATTCGGAGATGTTCCGCAAGCAGTACAGCACGGTTTCGGATGGAGACAAAAACTGGCAGAGTTTGAAGTTTCCCGATGGGGAGACGTATGGGTGGGAGCCGAATTCGACCTATATTCGCAAGGCTCCCTACTTTGACGGAATGCCGGCTACGCCTGCGCCTGTTGAGGACATTCATGGGGCGCGTGTGCTGGCGGTGCTGGGAGATTCGGTGACGACGGACCATATTTCGCCGGCGGGTTCGATCAAGTTGAATGGGCCTGCGGGGAAATACCTGACTGAGCATGGGGTGAAGCCTTCGGACTTCAACAGCTACGGGTCGCGGCGCGGCAACCATGAGGTGATGGTGCGCGGCACGTTTGCCAATGTGAGGCTGCGGAACAAACTGGCTCCGGGAACTGAGGGCGGCGTGACGCGGCTGCTGCCGGAGGATGTGCCGATGTCGATCTACGACGCTTCGGTGGAGTATGCGAAGCGAGGGACGCCGCTGGCGATTCTCGCCGGCAAGGAGTATGGGTCGGGATCTTCGCGCGACTGGGCGGCAAAGGGGCCGCGGTTGCTGGGGATCAAGTTCGTGATCGCGGAGAGCTATGAGCGGATTCACCGGTCGAACCTGGTGGGGATGGGGATTCTGCCGCTGCAGTTTATGCCGGGGCAGAATGTCGAGTCGCTGCGTCTTTCGGGCGAGGAGATCTTTGCGGTTGGCGAGCGTGGTGAGTTGAAGGGGATGCTCGACAGCAAGTTTGCCGATGGCAGGACGATTACGGTGTTTGCCGAGTCGGATTTGGGCAAGACGACGGAGTTTTCGGCGACGGTCAGGATCGATACCCCGCAGGAGATTCTGTACTACCAGAACGGCGGGATTCTGCAGTATGTGCTGCGGCAGCTGGCGGGGAAGAGTCCGGCTTCGGCTTAGCTGGCGGTGCGTCGTCTTGTTCGTTTCTCCGGAGTCCGGAGGGGTACCCCCCTATTGCCCGCGCGTAAAGTATCTCCTTTCAATGGTTTGCGGCGCGTCTATGTCTGTAAAATCTTCATAATAAAGGGGTTGCATCCAAATTATTCTTTCTAAAAGAGTTAGCGAGGGGTCGTCTTCGCCGCTTTCTTTGTTTTCAATCGTTTACGGCAGGTGCTAGTCCGCAAAATCGTCATAACACAAGGGTTGCAGCGAAAATTATCTTTTCTTTTTAACGAGTTAGCCCCGGCCTTCGGCCAGGGCTTTGTCTTTTCTCTACTGTTTTAAGTGTAGCAAATTGGGTCAAACTAAAATGCCAAGTTGGAGAGAAATATATTCGGTTTGTTATGTGGTGGTTGGCTGGTTTTCGGGAGGTTTGGGGGCTTGACAAGAATTTCGGAACCGCGACCCATACCCGCCCGAGCTATCGCACCTGGCAAGATGGGAGTTTCGACCCGGGAAGAATTACTCGATCTGTGAAGAATTACTCGATTTATGGAGAGAATTCGGTCCAGCGCCGATTTGGAATTACGCCGATCGTGCGCTGCCGAATGCCAATCGGTTTTGAGTCAACCTCTTGTAGCAATCCGCGCGGAGATCCTTGGATATCCTCCGGTTTGGCACGATGCTTGCGAAGTACCAGGAACCTCGTGGCCGCGCCGCGGACGTGCGGATGCGGCAGTGTGGGAACCAATTGGAGGATTTTTCATGAAAACAGGCACAACGCTCGTAACGACTTTATTCGCATTAGCAAGCTACCCCCTGCTGGCGCAGCAACCACCCCCGACCAGTCCCGCCGCCCAGCAGAACCCGCCGGGGACGGCGATGGCGCCGCAGAATAGTCAGGGCACGAGTCCGGGAGCATCCGCCGTAGAGATGAGTCCAGTCAACGGCGAACTCGTGAGCAAGCTGGACACAAAGACGGCCAAGACTGGCGACAGCGTGGTGGTCCAGACCAAGGCGCCAGTAAAGACTGCCGACGGAACCGAGATTCCCAAGGGATCGAAGCTGGTGGGCCGTGTGATGGGCGTGCACCCGAGCGCGGCGGGCGACAACTCCCAAGTGGTGCTCCAGTTTGACCACATCGAGTTGAAGGGCGGCCAGAACATGCCGATCCATTCACAGATTCAGTCAATCGCTCCACCGGCGGGCGCGGCATCGGCCAGCGGGTCTAGCACCATGAGCAGCGGCGCCATGAGCGGGCCTCCCGCGGGCGGCTCTTCTAATCCGAGCGCGACTGCGAATGGCGGCAGCAGGGCGAGTGGCGCGCCGCAAGCCACCGGCGGCGACTCCGGGGCAGCTTCCGCAGGCGCCCCCGCAGCGGGGACCGTTGTAGCCAGAACCGGCAACATAGCCATCGCCACCACGTCGGTCCCCGGCGTGCTGCTGGCGAACAATGCGCCGGGGCAACAAGATCCCAGGATGGCTCAGGCTTCCAGCATCCTGCTCGGCGCGAAGCAAGATATCCAATTGGACGGCGGCACGCAGATGGTGGTTGGCGTCTCTGCCGCAGGCGGAACGCAGTAATTAGTCTGGTTGCGGCAATGGGCATTTGCCATTGCCAGTGACTGAGTGAGGAGGAATTTGGCTGGAAGGATCGCGCTCGATGAGCTGAAGGTCGGAGTCTGTCTCCGACCTTCGGCGTTTATGGGAACGAAAACCACAAAGTTTGCGCGAATGAGCCCACATCTCGGAAGGTGAGTTGTGGGACTCCAACATTTACCTGACCCAGTAGTTACTTCATCAATCGCTTCCGGTTATCGCTGACACCTAATTCGGTCCATTCTTTTTGGATTTCAAAATGACACCTCTGCCTGGTTAGGCGGAGGGTTAACGGTCGGCCTATAATGTCCTATGGCAACCGCTCATCCGGCCTCTTCGGAGGCTGGCCCGCAGCCAGAGTCGAACAAAAAACCGAAGAGCCAACCGGAGACACAGGTCGATGCGGGGAGGGAGCTGGAAGCAGACCCTCCTGTCGCGACCCCGCCGTTGGTGTCGGATGCGATCTCTCGTGGGAAGCGGGAGAAGCCGGTTGATCCTGCTGCTGCGGAGGCGGGGGATGCGGCGTCGGGCAATTCACAGTTGGTAATTGCGGGGGTGGACGAGGCTTCTGGGGCTTCGGAGTCTTCAGAATCTTCGGAGTCTTTGGAGTCTTCGGCCAGTCATCTTGCGGGTAGCTCGGCTAGGGATATTCGGTCGGTGGATGCGAAGTTTCAACGGCTGCTGGCTACGGTTCATGAGAACCGGCCTGGGGATGATCTGGAGATTATCCGGAAGGCTTGGGCGTTCTGTCTGTTGCAGCATGAGGGGCAGAAGCGGGCTAGTGGCGAGCCTTACATCATCCATCCGCTGGAGGTGGGGCAGGTGCTGGCCGAGTTGAAGATGGACTCGACGGCAATTGCGGCGGGGTTGCTGCATGATGCGGTGGAAGACACGGATGTGACCTCGGCGGAGATTGCGAAAAAGTTTGGGGATCAGGTGGCGCACATCGTTGAGGGTGTGACGAAGCTGGAGAAGATCAAGTTCGCTAATCGCGAGGATCACCAGGCGGAAAACATTCGGAAGATGCTGCTGGCGATGGTGACCGATGTTCGCGTGGTGATCATCAAGCTGGCGGACCGGCTGCATAACATGCGGACGCTGGAGCATTTGAAGCCGGAGAAGCAGCAGAAGATTGCGCGAGAGACGCTGGATATCTATGCTCCGCTGGCGCATCGGCTGGGCATGGGTAAGCTGCGCGGTGAGCTGGAGGATCTCGCGTTTCGTTATACCGATCCTTATGCGTATGAGCAGGTGTCGACCGAGGTGGATGCGCTGCGCGGGGCGGGCGAGAAGTTTCTAGAGAAGATTGTGACGCAGCTTGAGGCCAAGCTGAAGGAGTTCAAGATTCAGGGGCGGGTGGAGTCGCGGATTAAACGGCTTTATTCGATTCAGCAGAAGCTGCAGGACCAGAAGATTCCTGTGGATCAGGTGTATGACCTGCTGGCGATTCGGGTGATCTGCAACTCGGTGCAGGATTGCTATGCGCTGCTGGGGCTGCTGCATTCGATCTGGCGACCGGTGCCGGGACGCATCAAGGACTTTATCGCGATGCCGCGGCCGAATCTTTACCAGTCGCTGCATACGACGCTGATTGCGGAGGGTGGGCATCAGTTTGAGGTGCAGATTCGAACGGAGGATATGCATCGCGTCGCGGAGGAAGGGATTGCGGCGCACTGGAAGTACAAGGCCTCGGACAATGTGAGCGCCAAGGATGAACAGCGGCTGGCGTGGGTGCGGCAGCTGATGGAATGGCAGCGCGAGATGACCGATCCCAATGAGTTCATGTCGACGCTGAAGATCGATTTGTACCCGGAGGAGGTTTATACCTTTACTCCGAAGGGCAAAGTGGTTGTGCTGCCTAAGGATGCGAGCCCGATTGATTTTGCCTATGCGATTCATACCGAGGTGGGGAATACGACGGTTGGGGCGAAGGTGAATGGGCGGATTGTTCCGTTACGGACGAAGCTTCGCAATGGCGACATTGTTGAGATTTCGACGCAGGCGGGACATGCTCCGAGCCGCGACTGGCTGAGTTTTACGAAGAGCTCGCGGGCGCGGAACAAGATCAAGCACTGGCTGAATGAGCATCAGCGGGAGCGGGCGATCGAGATCGGCAGGAAGCTGCTGGACCGTGAGGCGAGAAAGTACAAGCTGTCGCTGGGTAAGTATGGCGAGGCGGACTACGACAGGGTTGCAGGGGATTATGGGCTGGGGACGCAGGCGGAGTTGCTGGCTGGAGTGGGGTTTGGGAAGTTTTCGGCGCGGCAGGTGCTGAATAAGCTGGAACCTGGTTCGACGATGACGGCTGAGCCAGCGGCGCCGGAGAGTGGGATCGGCAATACTCTGGGGCAGATGTCGGAGGCGGTGAAACGGGTCTTCTTTGGGAAGGGCTCGGAGTCGCTGCAGGTGGAGGGGCAGGACGATCTGCTGGTGTACCGCGCGCGCTGTTGTAATCCCATCCGTGGTGAGGAGATTGTTGGGTATGTGACGAGGGGCAAGGGAGTGGCGGTGCATGCGCGGAGTTGTCCGAATGTGCAGAATTTGCTGTATGAGTCGGACCGGCGGATTCAGGTGGAGTGGTCGCCTTCGCCTACGGAGCCGGGTAGTACCAAGCCGCAGACGTATCCGGTGAAGCTGACGGTGATTTGCGATGACAGAGCAGGGCTGCTGAAGGAATTTACGGCGATTATAGCCGACGATGGAACGAATATTCGGAGTGTGGACACGAAGCCTACACCCGAGGGGACGATGGTGGTGGATTTTGTGGTGGAGACGGTGGATGTGCGGCACTTGAATAAGCTGGTGCAGAATTTGAGAAAAGTCCCGGGGGTGCGGGATGTGCAGCGGGTGCAAAAAATCTGAACGCAGCTTGTAGCCGGATCGATCAATTCGTCGTCTAATCCTATATTGGCGGTTTTCAGTACCGGCTGGCTACATTCAGAGTCTGGTTCGACGAAATTATTCAATCAGGACTAACCGATTTTTGAACAACTTAAACTACTTTTGGATGGGCCAGAGTATAAGATGACGCCATGGCATTTGCGCAATCCGGGAGAGATGGGGACTGGACCATCTTGAACGTCGGGGTTGCGAGTTCCTTCCGCAAAATATGGAGTCGTCATCAGGTTTCCTTGATGGTGCTGGCCGCTCTGATGGTGCGGTTGATGGTTGTGGTCTATGGCTTTCGCGATCAGACCGACCCTTCGGACCATCATGCGGCGTTTGGCTGGGAGATCGGTTGGGTGGCGCGATCCATCTTTGAGGGGCATGGCTTCAGCTCGCCTTTCTTTCCTTCGACCGGATCGACTGCCATGGTTCCTCCGCTGTTTCCGTATCTGGTAGCCGCTATGTTTCACCTGTTCGGGTTGTATACCGCCAAGGCAGCCTTCGCGATCCTGTCGATCAATAGCCTGTTCTCCGCACTGACCTGTATTCCGCTTTATTTCAGCGCGCGCTACGCGCTGGGTGAGAAGGCGGCGGCGATGGCAGGGTGGAGTTGGGTGGTCTATCCGTATGCCATTTATTTTTCGGGAGCGCGGGTCTGGGATTATGCGCTGACGGGGCTGCTGTTCACGATCTGCTTCTACTTCGCACAGCGTTTGCACCGTCAGAAGGGGCTTCTGGTCTGGCTGGGGTTTGGGCTGACGTATGGAGTCGCCGTACTGGCAAACCCATCGGTGCTGACGATGTTTCCCGTGTTTCTTCTGCTCGCCGTGCTGGAGATGCGGCGAAACGATGCGCGATGGCTGCTGCGATGTGCGGTTGCTGCCGTTGGGCTGGTCGCCGTCCTGGCACCGTGGACGATTCACAACTATCGTGCGCTGCACTTTGCGGGGCCGGTGCGAGATAACTTCTGGCTGGAGTGCTGGGCGGGAAATAACGGCGATACCTTCGAGCCCAACGCGGCGTGGGCGCATCCCGCAAGCAATCCCGTGGAGATGAAGCGGTACGAAGCGGTTGGAGAGATGAGATATATCGCGGAGAAGAAGACGCTGGCGCTGAACTTTATTGAACAGAACCCAAAGTTCTTTGCCGGTCTCTCGCTGCGGCGCGCGTTCAGCTACTGGACGGGCTTCTGGAGCTTCAGCCCGGCCTATCTCAACAAGGAGCCGCTCGAGGTCGCGGACGTGTTCTTCTGCACAAGCATTACAGTGCTGATGTTGTTGGGTGCGCGAAGATTCTGGCGGCGAGATGCGATCAGTGCCCTGCCCTACCTGGTCCTGATCACTGTCTTTCCGATCACGTATTATGTTACGCATGCGACGCCGGACTACCGTCAACCGATAGAACCTGAGGTCGTTGTGCTGGTGGTCATGGGCATCCTGTCGGTGAAGAGAATGACGACGCCAGCCGTGCTGCTTGAGGAGACGATAGAAGAAGAAGAGAGTCAGTTGGCAATGTCGATGTCCTCCATTGGTCAGTCGCTGAACGAAGAGGGGAGCTTCTAGCCGTTAAAGTTGCAGAGCTGCGAGACAGGATGTATCTTGGTATCAAGATGAATTCTCAGTCCAGCCGAATTTCGTTTATTCTCCGCTATTGGCGCACAATAGCGGCCTCGGCGGAGTAGCTTCATCTGACAGAGATCTGAAAGTTCAGTTGATTCGACATCCATACGAGCCGCGACCCTACGAGTCGCGGCTTTTGTTTTGTGCAATGCGAGGGAGAGAGCGATGAGTGCGACGACGAGTTTGCCGATGGCAGTGGCGGGGCGGTTTGGCGCTTATGGTGGCAGATATGTTCCAGAGACATTGATGGCGGCGCTGGAGGAGTTAGAGCATGCCTATGCGCTCGCCAAAGAGGATACGGCGTTTCAGGCGGAGCTGGATGACCTGTTGCGGAACTATTGCGGGCGGCCTACTCCGCTTTATTTTGCGAAGCGGCTGACGGAACAGTGTGGCGGCGCGAAGATTTATCTGAAACGCGAGGACCTGCTGCATACCGGGGCGCACAAGATTAACAACGCGCTGGGGCAAGGACTGCTGGCGCGGCGGATGGGCAAGCAGAGGATTATTGCCGAGACTGGCGCCGGGCAGCATGGGGTGGCTACGGCTACGGTTTGTGCGCTGCTGGGGATGGAGTGCGTCGTGTATATGGGCGAGGAGGACATGCGGCGGCAGGAGTTGAATGTCTATCGCATGCGGCTGCTGGGGGCGGAGGTGCGCGGGGTTTCGGGCGGGTCGGCGACGCTGAAGGACGCGATCAACGAAGCGATGCGGGATTGGGTGACGAATGTCCGTACGACCTATTACGTGTTGGGGAGCGCGTTGGGGGCGCATCCTTATCCGACGATGGTAAGGGATTTTCATCGGGTGATCGGGCGTGAGGCCAAGGCGCAGATGATGGAGCGGGAGGGTCGGCTGCCGACGGCGATTATTGCGTGTGTTGGCGGTGGGTCGAATGCGATTGGGGCATTCTATGAGTTTCTGCCGGATGAGAATGTGCAACTGATCGGCGTTGAAGCAGGCGGGCGCGGGCCGGCGTTGGGGGAGCATGCGGCACGGTTTCAGAAGCAGGGTGGCGGAGTGCCTGGTGTGTTGCAGGGGACTTACTCGTATGTGTTGCAGGATGAAGCGGGACAGGTGAGTTCGACGCACTCGGTAAGCGCGGGGCTGGACTACGCGAGTGTGGGGCCGGAGCATGCGATGCTGCATGATTCGGGGCGGGCGAGCTATGTTTCGTGTTCGGACGATGCGGCTTTGCAGGCGACGGTGACGTTGTCGCGGACGGAGGGGATTGTGCCGGCGCTGGAGAGTGCTCATGCTGTTGCGGAGGCGATCCGGCTGGCTCCGACGATGACGAAGACGGCGGTGCTAATGGTGAATCTGTCTGGACGTGGGGATAAGGATATGGGGATTCTGGCTCGGGAACTGGATTTGAAGGGTGCGAGATAGCCATGGATAACGCAACGAGGTCCCTTGAGTTCAAGAGCCTTTACATCGCTCGATTCTCACTCGAACTGGCTGGTGTCTTACTTGTGATATTCGCTTTATTTAGCTCGGTCATCGCTCATGCCCTTTACAAAGGGGTGCGTGGCGGATACGACTTAGGCAACGCGATCGCACTTTCGGGTTTCTTGCTTGCAACCGGAATCGGGCTACTCTTGCCGCTGATGTGGACTAAGCTTCTCGCTTCATTTCTCCTGACGGTGGCGGGGGTGTGGATCTTCCTTCATGACGCGTACAGGTGGAGCAATCTGGAAATCTACTTTCTATTGTTGCTTCCGTTACTACTGACGCTCTGGCTCCGCGTGGGGTATAGCAAAGTTAAAATTGAAAGGCTTCCAAGTGCCAATCAAATTCGAAGATAGGCCGGGCATTGTGGCGTACCTCACTGCGGGTGATCCCGATCTCGCGACGACTCGGGACATTGCGCTGGCGGCGATCGATAACGGCGCCGATGTGATTGAGTTGGGAGTGCCGTTCAGCGATCCGCTGGCTGATGGGCCGGTGATCCAGCGGGCCAGTGAGCGAGCGGTGGCGCGGGGGACGCGGCTGACTGACGTGCTGGGGCTGGCGAAGGAGTTGCGAGCGGCACGGCCTGCGGCTGGACTGGTTTTGTTCTCGTATTTGAATCCTGTGGTGCGGATGGGGATGAAGACGTTTTGCGCGCGAGCCGCAGAGGCCGGTGCAGATGGCGTATTGCTGACGGACATGATTGTGGAAGAGGCGGGGGAGTATCTGGAGGCGATGCGGGAGCATAAGCTGGCGCCCGTGTTTCTGGCTGCGCCGACGAGTCCGAATGCGCGGTTGAAGGCGATTGCGGCGGTGTCGGAGGGGTTTGTGTACGCGATCTCGCGAGTGGGGATAACAGGAACGCAGCAGAAGGTCGCGGGGGATGCTGCGGAGCTGGTGGCGCGGCTGCGGCAATTTACGACGCTGCCTATTGCAGTGGGTTTTGGGATTTCAAATGCAGAGCATGTGAAGGCTGTTGGCGAGTTTGCGGATGCGGCGGTGATTGGCAGCGCGCTGGTGGCGTTGATCGAGAAGACGCCATCGACGGAGACTGCTACAGTCGTTGGGAAATTTATCGCGGGGCTGCGGGCATGAAGTTTGACAGAGAGATGGCCAACGAGAGTGACGTGAGTCGACGTTTATCATTGAAAGAGCAAACTATTCAGCAGCGAGGCACGCCTTGGGGTGTGCTGCTGCACCGAAAGGCAATTGGATGGACATCTCCGACTGGAGGAAAAAGATCGACGAGCTGGATATTGAGATTGTGCGCCTCATTAATCAGCGTGCTGCGGCTGCTCGTGCGATTGGAGAGCTCAAGAAGACGGCCAATCTACCCGTGTATGAGCCGCGCCGCGAGCAGGATGTCTTCGACCGGGTCCGCGCGGCGAATCCCGGCCCTTTGGATGATGCGGAGTTGCTGCATGTGTATGAGCGGATCATCGATGTGATGCGTACGCTGCAGCGGCGAGACCTTTAGCGAAAATTTTGATGAATGCAGTTACGTATAGAGAGAGTGAAGCGAAGACCATGATAGTTGCGATGGAAGGCCAGGCAACAGAAGAGAACATACAGCAGGTGATCGAGCGGATGGTTGAGCTCGGCTTCAATGTTCACCGAACGACGGGCGCGGCACAGACGATTCTGGCTGGTGTCGGGACTCCTGAGCACTTCGAGGTGGCAGAGTTTAAGGTGCTACCGGGAGTTCACGATGCCTACCGGATCTCTTCACCGTACAAGTTGGCGGGCCGAAGCTTTCGGCCTGAGGGGACGACGGTCAAGTTTCCAAACGGCGTGGTTGTTGGTGGGAAAGAGATCGTGGTGATGGCGGGACCGTGCTCGGTGGAGTCGCGGGAGCAGATTCTGACCAGCGCTAAGCTGGTTGCGGCGGCTGGCGGGAAGTTTCTGCGAGGTGGGGCGTTTAAGCCGCGGAGTTCGCCGTACAGCTTCCAGGGAATGGGGTTGGATGGGCTGAAGCTGTTGCGCGAGGTCTCGAATGAGACCGGGCTGCTTGTGATCACGTAGGTGATGGAGATCTCGCAGATCGAGTTGATGCTGCCTTATATCGACTGCTTCCAGGTTGGCGCGCGGAATATGCAGAACTTCAACCTGCTGCGCGAGCTGGGGCACGTGCGGAGGCCGGTACTGATGAAGCGCGGGATCTCAGCGACGATCGAAGAGGTATTGTTGAGCGCGGAGTATATTTTGTCGGGTGGTAATTACAACCTGATGCTGTGCGAGCGGGGCGTGCGGACCTTCGAGACGTATACGCGGAACACGATGGATATTTCGGCGATTCCGGTGCTGAAGAAGCTGACGCATCTGCCGGTGCTGGGAGACCCGTCGCATGGCGTGGGGATACGTGACCTGGTGCCGGCGATGGCTCTGGCGAGCGTGGCGGCGGGAGCGGATGGTCTGCTGATGGAGATGCATCCGAATCCAGATAAGGCAATGAGCGATGGAGCGCAGAGTTTGTATCCGGAACAGTTACAGAAGTTAATGGCGCAACTCCGGCTACTGGCTCCGGTGGTTAACAGGACGATTGCATAGATCGGGATTTTGAGTATGATGGAGCGCGTTTTTATCATCGGAACCGGGTTGATTGGCGCTTCGACAGGCCTGGCCCTGCGAGCGGCGGGGTTTGCGGGCCGCACCGATGGGTGGGACGCGAGTCAGTTGGAGATGGGTGCGGCGGTGCAGATGGGCGCGATCGATGGGAGAGCAGCCAGTCGCGAAGATGCAGTGGAACTGGCACGCCTGGCGGACGTGATTGTGCTGGCGGTGCCGGTGCTTGCGATCAAGGACTGGATGCGGCAGCTGGCGCCGGTCTTGCGGGCGGGGCAGTTGGTGACCGATGTGGGGAGTACCAAGCTCGAGATTGTGGAACTTGCACAGCAACTGTTTAGCGACGAAACGACGGCGAGTTTTTTGCCGGGGCATCCGATGGCGGGCAAGGAATCTGGTGGAGCTTTGTTGGCGGAGGCAGGGCTGTTTGATGGGGCGATGTGGCTGTTTACGCCGACCGGGGCTGAGATTACGACGCTGGAAAAAGAGTGGCGTGGGTGGGTTGCGTGTTTCGGATCGCGGACGCTGGATATGGAGCCGGCGCGGCATGATGAGCTGTGCGCGTGGGTGAGCCATCTGCCGCAGATGTTGTCGACCGCGCTGTCGGCGCTGCTGGAGGATCGGTTTGGGGATGCACCGGAAGTCATGGCAATTGGCGGACGGGCGTTGAGGGAGACGACGCGGCTGGGAGCCAGTCCGTACAGCATGTGGCGTGATGTCGCGATGACTAACACTGGGCCGGTTGCGGATACGCTGCTGGCGCTGGAGCAACGGTTGCAACATGTGCGAGAGAATCTGCGGACGCCGGAGCTGCGGGATGAGTTTGCGCTGGCGAACCGTTTTCGGCGGCGGCGGTGAGGCGCTGTTCTAAGCTGAAGGGACGCACTTCAAATTCTGAAAGAAGATCAACAGGCCTGTGAACGATTCGATAAATCGACTTAGTATCAGCCTTGCCGATGTGGTTGCTGCGCGAGAGAGAGTGCGTGGAGCGATCTACTGTTCGCCTTGTCCCCACTCGCAGATGCTGTCTGCGTTGACGGGACAGCAGGTTTATCTGAAGCTCGAGAACCTGCAGATGACGGGCTCGTTCAAAGAGCGTGGGGCCTTGAACCGGATTGCGACGCTGACGCCGGAGCAGGCTGCGCGAGGGGTGGTAGCGGCGAGCGCCGGCAACCATGCGCAGGGAGTGGCGTATCACGCGACGAAGCGCGGGATCAGGGCGCTGATTGTGATGCCGCTGGCGACTCCGCTGGTGAAGGTGACTGCGACGCGAGGCTTTGGCGCTGAGGTGGTGTTGCATGGCGCCAACTACGACGAGGCGTGCGAGGAGGCGATGCGGCGATGCGCGGTGGAGGGGATGACGTTTATTCATCCGTTCGACGATGCCGTCGTGATGGCCGGGCAAGGCACGATCGGGCTGGAGGTTCTGGAACAGGTTCCGCAGCTGGAGGCGGTGGTGGTGCCGATTGGCGGTGGTGGACTGATTGGCGGGATTGCGTGTGCGATTAAAGAGTCGCGACCTGAGATTCGGGTGATTGGAGTGCAGACTTCGAGGCTGCCGTCGATGCTGGCTGCGCGGGCGGCTGGGCATCCTGTGACTGTCGAGCCAGCGACGACAATTGCCGATGGCATCGCGGTGCGGCGTGTGGGTGATGTAACGCTGCCGGTGGTCGAGCGGTATGTCGATGAGATTGTGACGGTGGATGAGGACGAGATTGCTTCGGCGATTCTGGTGCTGCTGGAGCGGGAGAAGACGCTGGCCGAGGGTGCTGGTGCTGCCGCGTTGGCGGCGTTGCTGCAAAAGAAGACCTCGCTGAACGGTGCGCATACCGCGGTGATGGTGTGCGGCGGAAATATCGATGTGACGCTGCTGAGCAGGATTATCGAGCGCGGTCTGGTGCAGGATGGAAGAATGATCCGGCTGAGGATTCATCTGCTGGATAAGCCTGGGGCCTTGGCGGAGTTGACGTTGCTGATCGCAAAGTACCGCGCGAACATTGTGGATACGTTATATAACCGGGCGTACTACGGTGTGAACCTCGGCGATACCACGATCGACATTACGATGGAGACGCGTGGGCGGGAACAGGTGGAGGAGTTGCTGGCTGCGCTGACGGCGGAGGGGTACAAGCATGACCGGGTGTTGTAGTGTCGTCGGTCTTCGGGTCGTTGGCTGGGTCAGGCTTTTTCGTAGTGGAAGTGGAGTTCCTGTTCGCTGGCTACGGGCTGGCCATCTCTGGTGGCGGGTTTGAAGGTCCACTGCTGCACCGTTGCGATGATGGTTTCATCGATGCCGTGTCCGAGGCCGCTGGTCATTTTGATGTCGGCGATTTTGCCCGTTGTGTCGATGACGATATCCAGGATGACGTCGCCCTTGGTGCCGCGGGGAAGGACGGAGAGGTCAGGCTTTGGCGTGGGGAAGTAGCTGGCGAGCGCGATGTTGATGTTGCCGGAGCCGAGCGAGTCGGCGCCCGTAGTGGAGTCAGGATTCGGTGTGGCTGGCGAGTTGGTGTTGGGTGAGGCTGCGTTGGTTTTTAGCTTTGGCGTGAGTGGGGTTGGAAGCGGCGTGTTGGTTGCAACTTGCTGGGGTTCGGTCTTCGGGTTGGGCGTGGAGGCCTGGATTGGGGCTCGGCCTGGCAGATAGGTGACCATCAGGTTGGTGCCGTGCTCGTTGCCGGGGAGGCGGATTGGAGCGACAAAGGAAGCACGCTGATGGATCAGAATGCCGAGGAGGAGCAGATGCAGTACGGCTGACGCGGCGGCGTACTTTGGGCTGCGGCTGGGTGCTGCGACTGGTTTGCCGATGGTGTCGATGCTTGCTTCCTCCTTGCTGTGGGATTGGTTTTCGTTGAAGCAGGACGCAGTTGGCCACTAGGTGGTGGCGGAGATTATTTCGCGTCTCTGTTTAGACGCGGGTGAATGTGGTCTGTTGCTTTTCGCGGTGACGCTCGGCGGCGAGGGTGATGAGGCGGTCGATGAGTTGTTTGTAGGGAACGCCTGTGGCCTCCCATAGTTTGGGGTACATGCTGATGCTGGTGAAGCCGGGCATGGTATTGATTTCGTTGAGATAGATGCGGGCTGGTTTGGCTTTTTTGTTCTTCTTTGCTTTGACCGCAGGCTCCAGCAGGAAGTCGACGCGGGCGAGGCCGGCGCAGTCGCAGGCGCGGAAGGCAGCGATAGCCATCTTGCGGATTTGCCTGGACTCCGATTTCGAGAGTTTCGCGGGGATGATGGGGACGCTGGCGTCGGAGTGGTATTTTGCGTTGTAGTCGTAGAACTCTGCGCTCGGAATGATTTCGCCGACGACGGAGGCTTCGGGAGAGTCATTGCCGAGGACGGCGACCTCAAGTTCGCGGGGCTTCGCGCCGGGGCCACCGACGCCTTGTTCGATGATGAGCTTGCGGTCGTAGCTGGCGGCGAGGTTCATGGCGGGGGCGAGTTCGCTGCGGTCGTGGACCTTGCTGATGCCTACGGAAGAGCCTAGATTCGCGGGTTTTACGAAGACTGGGTAGCGTAGATTTTTTTCGATGAGCTTGGTGCAACGTTTGGGGTCGGCCTTCCATTCGCTGCGGAGGAGGTTGACGTGCGGGGTTTGAGGCAGGCCGGCGGCGGCGAAGAGCTGCTTCATGGCGGACTTGTCCATGCCGGTTGCGGAGCCTAGGACCCCGGAGCCAACGTAAGCAATATCAGCAAGTTCGAAGAGGCCCTGGATGGTGCCGTCTTCGCCGAAGGTGCCGTGGAGGACGGGGAAGATGACGTCGAGCGATTGGGCGAGAGAGCCGTTTTGCTGGGCGAGGGCACTATTTTGAAGGGCGACGTCGGCGCTGGCGCTTAGCTGGATGGATTTGGTCTGTGTTTTGGCTTGGGGTGTTTTGAGCAGGACTGGCGCGGGTTTTGTGTCGCCGGAGAGTAAGCGCGTGGCTTCGCTGGAGGTGATCCACTGGCCTTGCTTGGTGATTCCGATGGGGAGTACGTCGTATTTTGTCTTGTCGATGGCGTTGAGGATGGAGGCGGCGGAGAGGAGGGAGACCTCGTGCTCGCCGGAGCGGCCTCCGAAGAGGATGCCGACGCGTAACTTCTTCTTTGTCTGTTTCTTCGTCATGGATACGTACAAGTTTCTACTAGTTTTAAGAATTTGAGCGGAAGAAAAAAAATGAGGGGGCAAAAGGGTAATTTTGCAGGGGGTTTTGCGGATTCTGGTGTGTTTTTGGATGGTAAATGGTGGTGAAGTTGTGGTGGATTGATGGTGAAATCGTGGTGTTTTGTGTGGTGCTTTTCGGGGGCTAAAACGTGCCACTTTTCGTGTGAATTTTCAAAAAATGTTGCGCGGCAGACAGTCCCGCGGCGGCGAGCATGAAGGCGATCACGAAGACTGGCGAAGTATCAATGTTGTGTTTAGATGCCCTGCCAATTCCGATCTTGCGGTATGCTATTCCTATACTTTGTAAATAATTGATCTACTTGAGGATAGCCTTGGAAAGCTCGCTGATTCTTCTACCCACTGATGCCTTAGAATTTATTCCTGCAATATCCAATCCCGCATCAATTCCATTGATTGAGGACGACGAACTCGTGGACCTTTTGGCTCAAGCGTCAGAATCAGAACTCAACGGGATAGTAGAAATTCTCACAAATAAGGGTCGCCTCACTTGCTCGCTAACCGACCTCGATTTATTTAAGCAACGTTATCCCCAGCATCGCGCGTATTCACGAGATATCGCGGCCGAGATTCAACGATTTGGTGCCAATACGCTCGCCACTCACTTATTCAGATCAGGTCGCGGCGTTAAATACGAGGAGATAGTTCGAGATGTTGCCTCTCGACTGAAAATCTCTCGAACTGGGTCAACTGTTGAGTTAGAAATGCAAATTCAACAGAAGGTCCTCGGGGAGATGTGGAAGGAGATGACCGTCGAGCAGCGCCGTCTACTTCTCAAGGAATTTGGGATACGGAACGCGAAGCTTGCAGCCCAAGTAGTCCTGCCCTCTGCCTTGATTGAAGCTGGGCATCAGTCCGGTTTCGCGATCTATAAGATGAGTGTCATCGTGGCCAATGCTGTTGCTCATGTCATTTTGGGGCACGGGCTAGCCTTTGCCACCAATGCGATGTTGATTAAAGGACTCAGCGTCCTTCTCGGGCCGATTGGCTGGACAATAGCCGGAGTAATGGCAGCGTCAGCGATTGGTGGGGAGGCGTATCGAGTAACAATTCCTTGCGTTCTTGAGATAGCAATGATCAGGCAGGCAACACATCAGCGAAGAGTAGCTGTTCCAAATGCGAGAAAACACATTACTACTTTTGCCATCGCACTTCTAGCTGCTGTAGTCGGCGCTGGGAGCTACGCGTACTTCACGCCCACTCGATCTCCGCAAATTGCTACTGGCTCTAATACGAGTGGCCTCACAGCTGAAAGGGCGGCACACTCTGTCATCCCTTTCCCACCGTTTACTATCCATCAGGGAAAGATTGATTCGGATGGTGAACCCACGACGAACGCCCGTTTATGTGTCAAGGGAACAAAGCTGTGCTTCACATTTCCTAGCAAGAAGGAGGACGCGCAGGTTGAATTTACTTTTGGCCTAGCTCCTAAGGCGGAGCGGATTTCGGTTTCAAATGGAGGCTCACTAATCCTCTTCTCAGGGACTTTCTCCAGTGGCGGAAGCGGATCACTAGACAGCTTGGCTCTGTTGCAATATGGCACCGATGGAAAAATTAGCAATTTGCTGCATGGGGTTTATCTAACCGAACAAAGTGATCGTCGCGTTTGGAATCTACCCGAGCTGTCAACGATGCCTGTCTTCGCGACAGCCGATTACAATTGGGGAAAAGACGAATCACATTTCTCAGCTCATTTCTTTACAGTTTCAGCATATGTCTTCGACGCGAATGCCCACGAGTACACGCAGCGACTAAAATTCGTTACGTCTCGTAAGTATCCCAGTCTCGACGAGCAAGAATCGGTCCAAGTTCTTGAGTCGGAGCGCGCAACAATTATCGCGAAGCTAGCTCAATAGTTAGGCGGGTCGCGCATGTGCGACCGGAGGAAGGTTTAGTCATAGGGCTAAGTTGTGTGACAAGAAGACATACCCCAGGAGCTGAAGCCTCTTTGCGGGTTTGAGAGTCCCAAGGCTGAAGTCTTGGCCTACCTAGAGGCAAATGACGATTCGTAGCAGAGGCAATCCCACAAAACTTGGTGCCATCACTGTCGACGTTATAAGCGGCGCAAGCGTCTTTCCATCAATTTTCAGAGAGTTTTCGATCCTCTATATTGACAGGGCCAATGGGCGGGTCGATACTCCAACCGGTACTGAGACCGTTCCTTCCCCCGGGTCTTAATCAATTGGTTCAACTCAATTAGTTCCACGCGAAGACGAGAGACTACCCCGCTAATGAAAGCGTGAGGGTTTGTCCGGTCTTTCGGGATAGAGATAATTCGCGGAGAGTTATCAGGCCGACCACGCAATGGGTCTCCGCGCTGCTCCCCTGCAACAGGGCCCAAATCCAAAAAAAATTCAAGGAGTTTCGAGATGACACGCATATCTACTGCCTTGTCGCTGTTAGCAGGCATGGTGCTGACGGTAGCCGCAGCCGCACAGGAGATTCCCCAGCTGGATCAGGAGAAGCTGGATCTGGAGACGTTTGACCTGAGCGGCATTGTGATCCCTATTCCTCAGATAAATTTTGGCCAGCCACCACCGGAGTTCGTTGGCAGTCCTGCGATTGCGGACCCGTTCCCGGCGAAGGCTGTGCCTCAGAGCGCTTTTATGGCGCCAAACGGTCTTAGCGGCGTACACCTGGACGCCTACCAGAGCGATACCTACACGTTTGCGGGACCGCTTGGGCATTCGCTCGAGGTAACGTCGACGTTCAGGGCCGGTCTCTGTGGGACGGTGACCTTCGACTCCAAGGGGCGAATCATCGTGGTCTGCGTAGGGCGCAGGCCGATTGTTTATCTCATGGATCCGGTGACGCTGCAGGTTAAGTCGAGACTGCTTATGCCAGCAACCACTGCTAGCGACGCGCCTCCGACGTTTGGCGCGGGTGGTTACTTCTTCCTTGACCAACTCAGCCGGGCGGTCATTCCGACACGCAGCAATGACCTTTGGAGGGTCAAAGTCGTCGAGCATCCTCTTGGGCCGAGGCTGGAGAAGGACCATACCTGCGAGGACGATCTTCCGGCGGCGATTCCTTCGGACCAGTCGATCCTTTCGACGTTTCCTGACTCCCACGGACTGCTCTGGTTTACCACGAGCGGAAATGAGGCGGTCGGCGAACCGGCGCTGGTAGGGACCGTGGTCCCCAGTCCGACGGTGGTTACATCGTGCACAGTCAAGGTGACGAAGCTGCCGGGCAGCGAGATCATCCGGAAGTCGTTCGGGGTCGATCCGGACCCGTCTCGAGGAGGCGTCTTTGTCGTGTCGAATAAGCATCTGTACCGGTTTGACGCTCTGGCGGACGGGACTCCGAGTCAGACATGGAGCGCGCCTTACGATTTCGGGATCAGGACCAAGCCGGGGCAGCTCTATCAGGGATCGGGCACGACACCGACATTGATGGGAACGGACTATGTTGCGATCGGGGACAATGCCGACCCGAGGATGCACGTGGTTGTGTTCAAGCGAACGGCAGCGCCTCTTGCCAATCGGCAGGTCTGCGCGGTGGAGGTTTTCCCACCGATTATCGGCGACTCTTTCAATTCATTGATCGCGACCGATACGACGATCACGGTGGAGAATAACTACGGTTACGATCTGCAACAGACGCTCTTCGGCGGTACGACGGTGCCCGGCATTACGAGGGTCGATCTCGACAGCGGCGGGACCGGATGCCACACGGTGTGGGAGAACAAGAAGCTGAGCGTGCCGAATGTGGTGTCTCAAGTCTCGCTGGCGACGGGCCTCGAGTACACGTACACCAAGCAGGGAAACCTTGGCCTTACTGATGCGTGGTACTTCACCGCTGTGGATCTGCGCACGGGCGAGCTCGTCTACAAGCAGCTTGCCGGGACGGGGGTTCTGTTCGACAGCCACTACTCGTCGGTCTATCTTGGGCCTGATGGCAAGACGGCGTATGTTGGAGTGCTCGGCGGATTGGTGAGGATTCACGATACGTACTGAGAGTGAATTCGCCGTTGAAGCGCAACTAAAGTAGGTGTACCTTGCCGCTGACAGAAAGAACAAAGACGAAATACAGGGGTCCTTCCCCATTCGACTTCGCTTAGGGTCAGGATGACGGCTTCAAAAAGGAATGGAATTGGGTACAGTCATCTTGGATTCGCTTTGGCAACGCGTGCGATAGTTCCAAGAGCTGTCGCGCGCGTGCGATCCGCTGAGTCTGAATTGCCAGCTCGATTTTGCCGGTGATGATAGCGTTGGAGGCACGGGCGGCACAGGACGTGTTGCCTGGGGAGCGATAGAGGGAATCCGTTCGATGGCGCTTGACTCGGCGTTTGATTCATTGAGGAGGTTCGTGAATCGGTTTGACCTGAAGGAGCGCGTGAGAGCGTGCGAGGATTGGTGGTTCGATACGATGCGGCACGTTCAGACGTCAGGGCTGGTGGCAGTCCCCGAAGCATCGAAGGTTGTCGGAGAGATCAGAGACAGCTATATCTATGGAGCGGTTCGGGTAGCTAATGCGCATGTGGCGCTGCGCGATCTCCCGATCGGGGATGCCCACGGCACGGACTATTCGCAGTACACATTTGTTGATATGGGGTCGGGGAAGGGCCGGATGCTGTTTGTGGCGGCGGAGTATCCGTTTCGCAAGGTGATCGGGGTCGAGTTTTCGAATGAGTTGCATGAGGAGGCGCTGGCCAATATCAAGCGGTACAAGTATCGCGGCCAACGATGTGCCCATATTGCGTTGGTGCTTGCGGATGCGGCGGAGTTTGAGTTTCCGGAGGAGAATCTGGTGGTCTATATGTTCAATCCGTTTGGGCCCGAGGTGATGAAGCGGATGCTGGCGAATCTGGAGAGGTCGATCGAGAGCCATCCCCGGCATGTGATTGTGGTGATGCTGTGGCCCGAGCATGCCGACGTGGTGGCGGGGATGCCGATCATGCGGGTGTACCGGCAGACTCGGCGTCATCATATCTATCAGGCCGGGAATCTGCGAGATCGCGATGTTGATTGACGACGGGCGCTCGAGGTTGTGGGGATTGAGGAGCCGTTACGGTTTGAACCCAAAGGCCCGCCGGGTGTCTCGCGAGAGTGATGGCGGCACAATCGGGACGGGTAGAGATCGCCAGATATCTCCAGCTTTTCCCGTATCGAGGCGGTGGGTTGAAATCTGATGAACAAAACTGCATTTGGGCATATCTACGGGGAGGAACAGGGGCGTATACTCGGGCCGTCTGATGAGTTCGGTGATGCTACGCCGATGAATCAGGAGGCCCGCGATGAAGATGACTTCCAGAACAACTTTAATGGTCTTGGCGTTGGGGATTTTTGGTGCTGGATGGATGGCGGCGCAGGAGACGACCGCCGGTGCGGTCTCGGGGCAGGAGATTGCGGCGACGACGCAGAACGAGGCGGCGGTGGACAATGGCGCGCTGCCGGGCGACTCGCATGTGAGGATTGTGCGGCTGAGCGATGTGAAGGGCATGCTGGCGCTGGATCGCAAGACGGGCAACGGGTTTGAGCAGACGATGCAGAATATGCCGATCGTTGAAGGCGCGAAGCTGCGGACGGCGGATGGGTATGCCGAGGTGGAGTTTGAGGACAACAGCACGCTGCGACTGGCTCCGAACTCGCAGGTGGAGTTTCCGCTGCTGGCGCTGCGAAGCTCGGGGGCGAAGGCTTCGACGATGAATGTGGTGAAGGGAACCGTGTATGTGAGCACGGAGAACACGAAGGGCAATGAGTTTTTGCTGGAGGCGGGAGAGGCGAAGATGATGGTGGCGCCTTCGACGCATCTGCGGCTGGAGTTTGATGAGGGGAAGACGGTGGTGTCGGTCTTCAAGGGAAGTGTGGAGGTGCAGCGGGGCGCGGAGACGACGGTGGTGGACAAGAAGCAGTCGTTGACGCTGGGAGCCGATCAGATGACGGTTGCCAAGAAGGTTGCGGAGATGCCGTTCGATGCGTGGGACAAGGAGTCGATTGATTATCACGAGCGGTACTCGAAGGCGAATGCGTTTGCGGGTTCGGGGAATGCGTTTGGGTTGAGCGACCTGAACTACTATGGGAGCTTTATCAATGCGGGCGGATGCGGACAGATGTGGCAGCCGTATATGGTGAGCGCGGCGTGGAGTCCGTATGCCAATGGAGTGTGGGCGCTGTATCCGGGCGCGGGCTACTCGTGGGTGTCGCCGTATCCATGGGGATGGCTGCCGTATCACTCGGGGTCGTGGGCGTTTTGCCAGGGAGTTGGATGGGGATGGCAGCCGGGTGGGAACTGGTATGGGTTGAATAATATTGCCGGCGGTGGAGTTTCGCCTACGGCGGGGGCTGGGGTGCTGGCTAAGAATCCAGGAGGAGTGCACTCGCCGCTGAGGCCGGGTCCGCCGCAAGTTGCCGCCGGGGCGGCGAAGCCTTCGCTGGTGCTCTCGAACCAGAAGCCGATGGTGTTCTCGAAGGAGAGCACGCCGGGGAACTTTGTGTTTCAAAAGGACTCGGCGGGGCTGGGGGTACCGAGAGGATCGTTGGGAAATCTGAACCACATTTCTAACGATGTGGGACGGCATGGATCTGCGAGCATGCCGGTATATGCCGCTACGCCGAATGGAGGGATGGAGGCCTCCAGCCATGGGGCGAGCCACGGGCCAGTGACACTGCGGCAGGGATCGCCAGGAGATGGGTCGATCGGAGCGCGAGGGAATTCTTCTGTTTCTTCGGCGTCGCGGCAGGGGTCGTACGGTGGATCTGGGCAAGGATCGGCAGGGGCGCAGGCGTCGCCGTCGTTCCATGGTGCCTCTCAGTCTGCGGGCGGTGCAGCGCCGATGAGCAGCGCGGGTGGTGGAAGCCATGGCGCTGCAGCAGCAAGCCCGAAGTAAAGGGATTGGAATAGCTGGAGTGCGGTCCGCGAGTTCGTCCGAGCCGTAGCATAGGTGCGGGGGCTTCGCGGCGGCGCATGTGCGCTGCCTCTACTTTCAATTGGAGAAAGGACTGCGTCCGAGGGCGCTCCTGTGCGGTTCGCTGGGTTTGTCGTACTCTGGCATAGAAGGAGAGAGAGAGACACTTATGTCGGATGAAGATCTGAAGGCTGAGATTGAGCGGTTGCGGGCGGAGAACGACAAGCTGAAGAATAAAGGCGTGCGGGGGCTCAGCCTCAAGGTTAGTGAAAAGGGCGGGGTGTCGTTGTATGGCGTGGGGCGGTTTCCCGTGACGTTGTACAAGGAGCAGTGGCGGAGGATTCTTGGCATGGCGCCGGAGATCGAGGCGTTTATCCAGGAGAATGAAGCCGTGCTGAAGAGTAAGGAGTAGTTGCTAAAGGCACAAAACTAAAACAACAATGGCTTGCTAGGTGGCGGTATACATCCCACCCTTTGCGATGAGACTGCAAAGGATGGGGCACCCGAGCTTTACGAGTGCGGTTGGCTGCTAGACGTTGAACTTGAAGAAGAGGATGTCTCCGTCTTTGACGACGTACTCTTTGCCTTCGGAGCGGAGGAGGCCGGCTTCTTTGACGGCTTGTTCGCTGCCGTACTTGAAGAGGTCGGCGGAGGCGTAGCAATCGGCTTTGATGAAGCCCTTTTCGAAGTCGGAGTGGATGACGCCGGCGGCGCCGGGGGCCTTGGTGCCGCGGCGGATGGTCCAGGCGCGGACCTCCTGCACCCCTGCTGTGAAGTAAGTGATGAGATCGAGGAGACGGTAGGCGGAGTGGATGAGGCGGTCGAGGCCGGGTTCTTTGAGGCCAAGCGATTCGAGGAACTCCGTGCGTTCCGCGGGTTCGAGTTGGGCGATCTCGGACTCGAGTGCGCCGCAGATGCGGACGGCTTGGCTGTTCTCTTCGGCGGCGCGTTTTTCGACGGCTTCAGTGTAGGCGTTGCCGGGGATGAGGCCGGACTCGTCGACGTTGGCGACGTAGAGCTGCGGCTTGGCGGTGATGAGGAAGAGGTCGCGGGAGAGAATTTTTTCGTCGTCGGTTAGGTCCGCGGTGCGGGCGGGTTTTCCTGCGTTCAACACGGCGAGGAGTTTTTGCAGCATGGCGTGTTCGGCTTTGATCTTGCCGTCGCTTGAGGCTTTTGCTGCGCGCTCTACTTTGGTGTTGCGCTTTTCTACTGTGTCGAGGTCGGCGAGGAGGAGCTCGGTGTTGATGATGTCGATGTCGTGGAGGGGGTTGACGCCGCCGGCGACGTGGACGACCTCGGGATCGTCGAAGCAGCGGACGACGTGGCAGACTGCGTCGGTGGCGCGGATGTGGCCGAGGAACTGGTTGCCAAGGCCTTCGCCTTTGCTGGCGCCTTCGACGAGGCCGGCGATGTCGATGAACTCCATGGTGGTGGGGACGAGAGATTTTGGCTTGATGAGTTCGGAGATTTTGGCGAGGCGCTCATCGGGTACGGTGACGACGCCGGTGTTGGGGTCGATGGTGCAGAAGGGGTAGTTGGCGGCTTGCGCCTTGGCCGAGGTGAGGGCGTTGAAGATGGTGGATTTTCCTACGTTGGGGAGGCCAACGATTCCGCAGTTCAATGGCATTGTGTGCTGTGTCCTTGTTACGAGGCTTGCTTTGGCGTCGTGGGTTTGTCTTCTACAGAATAGTTCATTGGTGGGGCCACGGGTGAAGGCGTAACAGTGATCGGAAGGATAAAGACGGATAAAAGACGATTGGGGTTTTTGTCGAGGAGGCCAGCATTTTCTTTTTCGAGGTCGATATTCGAGTTCACCCTCGATAGCCTGCTCGCGGTTTGCTTTTATCCGTTTTCTATCGGTTTGATCACCGTTACGTCTTTCTTGTTTCGTCTAATCTGGACAGCGATGAGACTTGCCGTCCTAAGATTCGGAGTCCTGGCTGCGACGCTTGCAGGTGCGGCGTTTGCGCAGACCACACTGCGTACGACGACTACACTGGTGGTGGTGCCGACGCTGGTGCAGACGATCGGCAAGGAGACGGTGTTTTCTCTGAAGGTTGAAGACTTTGTTTTGACGGACAATGGTGTTCCGCAAAAGGTTACGTTGGAGGAGGAGACGAAGCGGCCACTGTCGTTGGTGGTGTTGATGCAGACGGGTGGAGTGGCGCGGGGGCAGTTTGCCAGTTATGCGAATCTTGAGCCGCTGCTGGCTTCGTTGCTCGGCGGAGCGCCAAATCGAGTGTCGATTGTTAATTTTGATAGCCAACCGGAGGCGGCGTCTCCATTTACGTCGGATGTTGCGCAGTGGAAAGAGGCGATCAATCATCCGGACCCGGGCGACAGGGGAGCGGCGATCTTCGACGGAGTCTCCTTCGCTCTTGATCTGCTGAAGAAAGAGCCTGTCGGTAACCGGCGCGCGATTTTGCTGATCAGCCAGGAACGGGATGATGGCAGCAAGACGCCGATGAAGGAGATTGTGCGGGATTTAGGAGAGACGAACACCGCGATCTATAGCGTTACTTTTTCCGCGCAGAAGACGGAGGCGAAGCTGGATTTCAAGAATCCGCATGTGAATCCGCCGATCTCGATAGTTCCTTCCGATGGTTCGATCAAGCCTTACAACGATCCAGCGAGGCCTTTTCAGGGATATTTCAAGCTTGACGCGCCTTTGAGGTTGATTTTTGGCGCGATGCAGAAGAATCTGTCGGCGGAGGTCGCGAATCTTTCGGGAGGAGAGGCGCTCAGCTTCGATGGCCGCGGGGAGTTGGAGCAGGATATGAACGTGCTGAACAATCACATTCGGAATAGCTATATTCTCAGCTTTTATCCGACCTCGACGGAGCCTGGACTGCATGCGATCAAGGTTTCGCTGGTTCGCCATCCGGAGATGACGGTGTCGGCGAGAACGAGCTACTGGGCTGTTGATTCGAAATAATTGGAAGTGAATTGGGACGAAAGGGCTTGTGGCAGGAGCGCAGGGCGGTTAGGCTGGTGGGGATATCTGAGGAGAGTGCGATGCGGCGAGTTTCTTTTGCAGGTGCGGCAGCGATGTTGGCGGTTTCGGCGATAGTGTTTGGGCAGGCCCCGGCGGGCCACGACCACATGGCGATGGCACAGGCTCCGGCTGGCGGCGCTCCGTCAGCGACTGGGCCAGCGGCTGAGGTGCAGCGGGCGTATGCGGGGCAGATGGGCAACATCCTGAAGGCTGCGGAGAAGATGCCGGCAGACCAGTACCAGTACAAGCCGACGCCTGAGGTGCGGACGTTTGCGCGGGTTGTGAACCATGTGACGGAGGCGCAGGCGCGAAGCTGCGGAGTTGCCAACGGCACGGCTCCGGCTGATATGGTGAAGACGCCTTCGGACACAGCGGACAAGGATGCGATCGTCGCGGGGTTGAAGGCTTCGTTCGCAGAGTGCGACAAGGCGTTTGCGGCGACGACCGATGCTAACTTTACCGAGATGTATACGCTGGGACAGAACAAGCGGTCGCGCGCGGCGCTGATGTGGGGCACGGTTTCGCATGACAATGAGCAGTACGCGACGCTGGCGATGTACCTGCGGTTGAAGGGCCTGGCGCCGCCGAGCAGCGAGAAGTAGGTCGATCGGTTTCAGATGGTTTGATGGCGGGCGCGGCTAGCTTTACAGAGGCCGCGCTTGGCGTTGTGGGCATAGAATTGTCGAGTGAAATGGGCCAGCCGTCGATGAGGGCGGCTATTCGATGTGTCGGAGATGATGTTCCATGAGACGAACTCTGGTTTGCCTGGTTGTGTTGGTGTCGTCGTTTGCGCAGGCGCAGCAGAACAAGCCGATGACACTGAAAGAGGTTTTGCTGGAGCAGTTGCGATCGACGCATAACAAGGCGGAGTGGTTTGTGCCAGCGAATACGGCGGTGGCGGGGTTGACTCCGGCGCAGGCGAGCTGGACGGACAAAAGTGGGAACCACTCTGTGGGGCAACTGGCGAACCACCTGGTGTTCTGGGACCGGAACTCGCTGATGCAGTTCAAGGGCGAGAAGCCGCCGAAGTTTGATGGCAATAACGATGAGACCTTCAACGCCTTTGATGAGAAGAGCTGGGCGAAGACTGTGGCAGATCTCGACGCAGTGATGACGGAGTGGGAGAAGGCGGTGGAGGCGTCCGACGATGCGAAGGTCGCGTTGTGGGCTTCGAGGATTGCGCATGTCGGAGCGCACAATGCCTATCACATCGGGCAGATGGTGTATGTGCGAAAGCTGCAGGGGGTTTGGGACCCCGCCAAGGGTGTGAAGTAGGCGGATAGTAATTTCATGCCACCAACTAGGCGATTGCTTTCATCTCACTCTATATTGATGGGCTCCGCGGAAGGTCTGCGTCTGTTCTGCCCCGTCAGATGAAAGGACAGCATGACATCGGCACCACGAACCGCGTTTCGAGCCATTTTTTGGATTGGGGCGATCTTGTGTATTGCCTTCGTTGGCATTCAATTTATTCGTCCGGAGTTGACGAATCCTCCTGTGACGGCGGAGTTGCAGGCGCCTGCCGAGGTGAAGCAGGTCCTTAGGAGCTCCTGCTACAACTGTCACTCGAATGAGACAAATCTGCCGTGGTTTGACAACGTCGTTCCGGCGTATTGGCTGGTGACGAGCGATGTGAAAGAGGCGAGGAAGCATGTGAATTTTTCCGAGATCGGTTCGCTTCCTGCCGCGCAGCAGAGGGGGATTTTGTTTGAGGCGGTGAACCAGATTCAGCTGGGGGCGATGCCGCTGCCGGAGTACCTGCATGTGCATCCGGGGGCTGCGGTGGCACCGGAAGGGCTCGCGGTCTTGAGAGATTATCTGGCTGCGCCGCCGGATGCGTCAAAGACTGCGGAGGCGGCTGCAGCCGCGGCTGCGAAGGCTGTTACGGATGCGAGCGCTGCCGATGCGGAGTATGGCAAGTGGGTGCATGCAAGCACTGTGCCGATGGAGGTGAAGCCGGGGTTCAACGGCGTGGCGTACATCCCGGACTATAAGAACTGGAAGGTCATCAGTAGTACCGACCGGTTCGATAACAAGACGATGCGGGAGATTCTGGGGAACGATGTTGCGGTGAAGGCGATTGCGGAGGGGCACATTAATCCGTGGCCGGATGGGACGGCGTTTGCCAAGGTTGCGTGGCAGCAGTCGCAGCCGGATGAGAACGGCGTCGTGAAGACGGGGGCATTTGTGCAGGTGGAGCTGATGATCAAAGACGCTAAGAAGTATGCGTCGACCGAGGGCTGGGGATTCGGTCGGTGGCGTGGGACCGATCTGAAGCCGTATGGAAAGGATGCGGCGTTTCAGAATGAATGCACGGGGTGCCACGCTCCGATGGCCAAGAACGACTTCGTTCACACCATGCCGATTGGAGGCCAGCAGTGAGACTGATTTGTTTGCTTGGTGCGGTGTTCGCGGTGGGTCTGGCGGGTTGCTCGGAGAAGACGAATCCGCGAGTGATGACGCGGCTGAATCAGGACGCGGCGCCGGTGGGCGAGCTGCCTTCGAATCCGCTGCAGGGCAAGGTGATTACGTCGTGGGTCGATAAGAAGGATGCGACGATGTCGACGATGTTCGGCAACGATGTTGCTGTGCAGTATGCGCGGACGAATGCGGAGAGGATGTATCCGGCTGGAGCGGTGCTGTCGGTGGTGACCTGGAGCCAGCAGGAGGATCCGCGGTGGTTTGGCGGGAATATTCCAAAGAGCACGAAATCTGTTGAGTTTGTTACGGTGACGGGGCCGGGGGCTTACTCGTATCAGAGGTATGAGGGGTCGCCGCTGAAGAAGGTGGCGAGTTTGGAGGGGAACGATCCGAAGGACCGGGCGGCTTTTCTGCTGGCGCAGCGTGCTGCGGTTATGCCCTAGCCCCACACAGGGCATATTTGCGCAAAGTCTTCCAGTGATTGGGTTTAGGTCTGGACTTTGGGTGCTCGCGAAGGGTCAAGGCCGGACGCGCTGGCTTTGGGGCGGGGGGTTCTGTGTCAAGTGCGCGGGGTTCGGCTTCTCCAGGGTGTGAGGACTTTGTAGGAGGGTGTTGCGGTGACGGTGGTTTTGGTGACGGCGAGGAGTTTGCGTCGGATGAGCCAGCCTACGGCTGATTGTGCGGAGCTTTTGGAGATGCCGATGGATTCGGCGAGCTCCTGATAGCTGATGCTGACCGCGGAGGCGCGGCGCTGCTGGGCATAATTTTGCTGCTCCGCGGTGAACCAGAGATAGACGAGGAAACTGGCGGGGCGACGGTCGTGGCCGACGAGGTCGCGCAGGAGGACGTTGGTGATGTAGGGGTCGAGCTTGATCATGGCTATACCGATGGATGATATAGCAACTACTACCAGATTGCGGGGATGAGGTGCGGGAGATATTGTCTTTTTGTGCCGAGGGTCTTTTTGCCAAGGCACATGGAGGCTGTGATGATTTGTGGCGTGAAGATTGTGAGTATTCCGGTGAAGGACCAGGATGTTGCGCTGAAGTTTTATACGGAGAAGCTGGGGTTCAAGGTGGCGACGGACCAGGAGATGGCGCCGGGTGCGCAGCGGTGGATCGAACTGATGATTCCGGGGGCGGACACGAAGCTCGCTCTGTTTACGCCGGATGGGCATGAGAGCCGCATTGGAGGGTTTCAGGCGATGACGTTCTGGACGGATGATGTGTTTGCTACGGCGGAACAGATGAAGAAGAAGGGCGTGGAACTGGCGGCTGAGCCGAGGAAAGAGGTTTGGGGGACAATGGCGAAGTTCAAGGACCCGGATGGGAATGAATTTGTGTTTTCGAGCCGGTGAGAGAATGGCGGTATGAGCGCGGATTTAGTTGACCGGTACGATCTGCGGCGGTTTGTGGAGGCCCAGGCCGGGGTGTATGAGCAGGCTTGCGCGGAGTTGCGCGCCGGGCGGAAGCGGAGCCACTGGATGTGGTTTGTGTTTCCGCAGATTCGGGGACTGGGGAGCAGCCCAATGGCGGTGAGGTATGCGATCTCGGGCTTGGAGGAGGCGCGGGCTTATTTAGAGCATGATGTTTTGGGGCCGAGGCTGCGGGAGTGTGCGGGGATTGTGGTTGGGGTGCAGGGGAGGACGGTGGAGGAGATCTTTGGCTATCCGGATGATTTGAAGTTTCATTCGAGCATGACCTTATTTGATAAAGCCGCGGCGCTATTTGACAGAGCCAGTCCTTCGGAGCGTGTGTTTCATGAGGCGCTGAAAAAGTACTTTGGCGGGAAGGCGGATCAGGGGACGCTGGAGCGGCTTTAGGTGCTGCGGAAAAATGATGATTGCGGCCTAAGAAAAGAAGGCCCGGGGCTAAAGAGGTGCTGAAAAAGTCTATTGTGGCGCGGAAACAATTCCTCAGCGCTAAAGCCGTATTGCAGTAACAGTAGTTACGGCGCGACTGAAGAAGTCGCGCCCCTTCAAAACAACTACTTTTTCAGCACCCCTGAGGCCCCTTGTATTTGCAGAATTTTTCGTAGGGCTTAAAGCCTTGGGTCTCCGTGCCGCAAGTCAGGAAAAGAATTGTCGGACGGGAACCTCCAAAAGAATAAGCTATCTTGGTATCTGAATACAGAGTGTTCATTGGACGCATCTGCAAGCGTGTCGTCGTAGAGGCGGTCAATGAATCGCTACAGCAACGATCGGGAGAAGCTAAGGATCCAAATGCCTCTGACAAAAACGCCCAGCACAAAACCACCCAGCACAAAACCAAGAAAGCGGCTCACGCGCGAGGAGAGCAGAGCACAGACTCGTGCCACACTGATCGCCGTAGGACGGAGACACTTTCTGCGTTACGGGCTTGGCGGCGCAGTAGCGGAAAAGATCGCCGAGGACGCTGGTTATTCTCGAGGCGCCCTGTATTCCAACTTCGATGGGAAGGAAGAGCTGTTCCTCGCCGTAATCCAGGAGGAGCAGGCGAGCCGCCTGAATTTCTTTCGTTCTCTTCTCAAGGAAGAGCCTTCGAGCAAGAAGCGGTTGAGAAAAATGCGGGACGCCATTGCCGACCTGATCACCGATCATGATTGGATCGTGCTTCGTGCGGAATTCGAGGCCGGAGCTCTTCGGAACGAACGTCTCCGGCAAAGCTTTGTTGAGGTGCATCGACAGCAGATTCGTGACGGAGGAGAGCTTGTCAGAGACCTCTTGCGATCTCCCGAAGTCACTTCGAGCTTGAAGCCGGATGATTTCATCATGGTTATCCTCAATCTTGCTTACGGTCTGGCAGTCACCCAAAGAATCCTTGGTGCGGAGCTTTCGCACAAGAACACCCGCACCCTAATCCAGGGTCTGTTTGATCATTTGATATCGTCCGCATGAATGTTCGGCTGGCCGCAAATTCAATCGATGGGAAAAACATATTTGACTGAGTGGCTCACGCTCGCTGCACAATCGCACGCAAGCATAAGGGCTGGAACACAGTTCTTCCTATCCACAACTATCATCGGGAACCTACGCTGGAATGCTTCTGTTGCAAATACCGTCTTTCTAGATTCGAGTTGGGCTGCTCAAGACTTACTCGAGCCTTAGTCCATCTCGTCTACGGCTTTTTGGGCGACCTACACGTCGATTACGCGTGTTATCTGCTGAACGAGCCGGACCGATCGTTTGACTCCAAGCAGCAAAAATTATTGTTGACGTAATTTGCTATTCAAACTAGAGTTTGAAGACCACTACTCATTTTCAGTTCTTCGACTAGCGTCAACTCCTTTTGGAGTCTACTTACCCAATAAAACCCGCCTGTTTCGGGTCGACGGAGTTCCGCGCTTAAAAAAGCTCACATTATCTATCTAGTAGTCAGGAGTCGAAAATGCCCCCTCTCTCGAAAAGATACCTGTCGATCCTTTTTTTCTTCCTTGTAACTGTGTCATGCTCCGCCCAAACCTTCCATGGCACGATTTCGGGTGTCGTCGTGGACAGCCAGGGGGCCGTTATCTCAGACGCTGCCGTGCAACTCACCAATCCCGCTACTGGCCAGGTATTGAACGCTAAATCGAGCAAAGAGGGCGAGTTCATCTTCCCTGAGCTCACAGTGGGCATCTACCAGCTAACGGTGAGTATCAGCGGATTCCAGACCAAGAAAATCGACAACATCAACGTCGAAGTCTCCAAGGTGCAGAACCTCAAAGTCGAAATGAGTGTAGGAGCCGAGAACACTTTTATCGATGTCACTGCTAACGCTATTCAGACTGACACTACCTCCAGCGCGCTTGTCGCCGTCATCGATTCCAAGTCGGTGCAGGAGATGCCGATGAACGGGCGCAACTTCACCCAGATGACCCACTTCGCCCCTGGCGCCGCCATGCTGACGAACTCAGTCAATGGCTCACGGACAGCCAGCATCAATTTTCAGCTCGACGGAGCAGACAACGTCGATCCCTGGTTGGGCATCGTCGCCTCCAACCAGGGCGGCATCGCAAGCGTAGCGGGCGGTCTCATCCCCATCGAGGCCATTGACCAATTCTCGATGCAATCGGGTGGCGAAGCCGACCAGGGCCGCAACGCCGGCGCCAACTCAAACATGGTGATCAAGTCCGGTACGAACAACATCCACGGCGACGTTTTCTACTTCGATCGTAATGAGTTCTTCGCCGCTATTTCGCCGGTTGCGCCCACAGGAAGCCGAAAGACTCTCATCCGCAACCACCAGGGCGGGTTTACGCTCGGCGGACCCATCTGGAAAGACCACACCTTCTACTTCCTGTCTGGCGAGATTCAAATCGCAAAAGCCAACGTAGCTCTCACCGATACGGTACTTTCCGATGCGTGGATCTCTGCCGGCAAAGCACTTATCGCAAAATACACTGACCCGGCCACCGGTCAGCCCTACGTGGCAAATCAACTCAGCCTCAATCTATACAGTCTCCTGTACCCGGCTAATTCCAAGGGTGGACCGGCTACCGCCAGTAACTACTTCGCTGCCGGTACTTCGAACTACAACAGTTTTAACGGCATTATCAAAATTGACCACCGTTTCAGCGATAAGCAGACCATCTCTCTCCGCTATCTCGGTACTACTGGCAAGCAGACCGCACCGACTGCTTCGGATTATGCGGAGTACTTCCAGACTGCGCCGATGCATATCCACAACTTCGGTGTGGTCCACAGCTACATTTTCAATAGCCACCTGCTGAACACGGTTACGTTCGCAACCAACTACTTCCTGCAGACCTTCAATGATGCAAACCAGAATTTCAATCCGCAGCAGAATGCCGGCTTGAACCTCGGACTCGCGCCTGGAATTATTGCTGCCGGCGCTCCCAGCATCCTCATCACTGGATTCGATCAGACAGGCGCGACCCAACCCTCCGGCCGAACTGACGTCACCGGTCACGTCACCGATAACCTCCACTGGACCGTTGGCCGCCATGAACTGAAGTTTGGCGGAGAATTCCGTCACTCTAACGTCAACCAGCTCTATTTCTCAAGCGCGCGCGGCACGTTCACCTTCGACGGATCACGCGGCCCCTGGGGTAATTCGGGCTCCAACCTTTCCGCGCTCGCGGACTTCCTGATCGGCGAGACGACCAATTCCTCCGGAGCAAAGCTCCTTCAGGGCAGCGCCCAGCGAGTCTGGACACTTAACACAGAGGACGCCTGGGCCCAGGATGATTTCCAGGCGACAAAGAAGTTGAGCCTGAACTATGGTGTTCGCTATACCATTCCCGGCGTGATTCAGGCAGCGGCGGATGATATCTATGGATTCGTCCCTGGTCCAACTCCAGGTTTCCAGAAGGGACTGTACAGCAACTATTACTCGGGTTTCGCGCCGCGTGTGGGCTTCTCCTACTCTCCATTTGACGGAGACCGGACGGTCATCCGCGGGTCCTACGGCATCTTCTACGACTTCCCCGCGATGAGCAGCTGGATTACCGGTACGACGACGAACGGTGGCGCCAACTACGCGCAGAACAACCCAGCCGGACCGGACGCCGCAGCCATCTTTGTGCAGAAGAATGTGCGATGGCAGGTGAACGTCAACCCCTTCGTCGGCGCTAGCGCTCCGCAGGTTGGCGCCTACGGCGTGAACCAGAACTTCAAGATGCCTCGTGCAGCGGTCTTCAGCCTGAACCTCGAGCAGCAGCTTTCGAAGAACACACTGTTTACCGTGGGCTATGTCGGGACGGTAGGTCAGCATCTTCAAGTTCTCTATGACATCAACCAGCCGGTCGCAAGCGGGACGTCCACTCCAAATGCCCGGCCATACCTTCAGACGACCTTCCCCAACGAGAATCCTATATTTGCGGGTCAGGCGTTGCTTGCTATCAATCAGTTGAACTTCGCGGCGGCGTCAAACTACCACTCGCTTCAGGCAACGGTGAAGCAGGCGGCGTGGAAGGGAATTCAGACCACGCTTAATTACACATGGTCGAAGTCGATGGATGATGTTTCTTCCAATACAACACCCATGAACAGCTATAACCTGCACCAGGACTACGGCCCCAGCACCTTCGACAACCGTCACCTGTTGAACGGATTTGTTTACTACAACGTGCCGCAGCTTGGGCACTTCATGCCGAGGCTGACCAAAGGCTTCCAGCTCAATGCAATTTATACATACTCGAGTGGTATTCCGATCAGCCCGCAATACAGCACCAATATCGACGGAACCGGTGAGCTGAAAAACCGTCCGAACATCAACCCGCTAGTCAACCCCTACACCGGGTCGACGATCGCGTCGAGTACGTCAACCGGACGCCAATATCACTGGCTGACCAACACCACTGGCGCGTTCGTCACACCGGCCGCCGGTACCTACGGCAACGAGCGTCGTGATGCGTACTACGGTCCCAACTTCCGCACCATCGACTTCTCGCTGTTCAAGCACACACCAGTCACCGAGAAAGTCATGTCGGAGTTCCGAGTTGAGATCTTCAACATTATGAACTTCAATAACTTTGCCAATCCGGGCGTCAACCCGAGTAGCAGCACCTTCGGCCTGATAACTAATACCCGTTACGGCTCCGCCGCCCCGGGTATCGGTTACGGAGAGCCGTTCAACATCCAGTTCGCCTTGAAATTCTCCTTCTAACGGAAACGAAGCTCGTAAAGGATAGAAGTCGAATGACGTTGTTCAAGTGCAAACCTGTAGCGACCCTCCTGCTTGCCGCGATGCCTTTGGCGGCGCAGGAGGCTCCCGAAAAAATCGACCTCACCGTTCTCCACGACATCAAAAATCAGGCCTTCCAACACTCGCAGGTGATGGACCATCTCTTCTATATCTCCGATGTCTACGGGCCGCGCATCACAAGTTCGCCCAATCATCATGCTGCGGCCGAGTGGATCGTAAAGCGCCTGCAGTCCTACGGTCTGCAGAACGTGCACCTCGAGCCCTGGGGTCCGTTCGGAAACTCCTGGCAGTACAAGAAGTTTTATGGCGCCCTCGTCGAGCCGAACTACGCTCCGCTCATCGGCTTTCCTCTTGCGTGGACCCCCGGCACGGACGGACCGGTTACAGCAGAGGCTGTACTCGCCCCGATCCACTCGCAGGACGACTTCGCCAAATACAGGGGCAAGCTCAAAGGCAAGATCGTCCTCATCGCCGATCCCAAAGTGGTCCTGATGCACACTGAGGTCGAGGCCCGCCGTCTCACCGACGAAGAGATTGCATCCCGCACCATCGTCCCCGATCCATCGCGCCTTGGCGCAGGCTTTGGTGGTGGCCGTGCCGCTGCTCCTGCAGCGCCACCGCCCGCTCCTGTCGCCGCGCTTCGCCTGCGCAATGACACGAGCAAATTCCTCTCCGATGAAGGCGTTCTTGTCGCCATCAACTATGGCACGAACGGTGACGGCGGAACCGTCTTCGCCAGTTTTGGAGGTTCGCAGAACCCCGCCGATCCCACTCCACCGCCGATGGTAGCCATCACACCTGAGCACTATAACCGCATTGCCCGATTGATTCAGCACGGCATGGCCCCCAAGCTCACCTTCGACATCCAGACCGAGATCTACAAGAACGATCAGATGGGCTTCAACGTTGTTGGTGAGATACCGGGAACAACGAAAAAAGACGAGGTCGTCATGCTTGGCGGCCACCTTGACTCCTGGCAGGGTGGCACCGGGGCAACAGATAACGGGACCGGATCCTCTGTCGCGATCGAGGCGGTTCGCATCCTCACCCAGCTTCATCATCCCATGGCCCGCACGGTCCGCATCGCCCTTTGGGGTGGCGAGGAAGAAGGCTTGCTCGGCTCCAAATTTTATGTGCAGCAGCACTTCGCGCCGCGCGACACCATGAAGCAAACTCCCGAATACGCAAAACTTGATGCCTACTACAACGACGACTCCGGCAGCGGACGCTTCCGCGGCATCTCCGCCGACGGCAACGACGAGATTGCTGCGATCTTCAAACAATGGGCTGCTCCCATTCGCGACCTCGAATTCCAGGCCGTCGCCGGAGCTACCGCTGCTCCAACCCGCGAGCCTGGCGGTACCGACTCCACGAGCTTCTCCTGGATTGGCCTCGACGGTTTCGGTTTCATGCAGGATCCTCTCGAGTACGGCAGCCGTACTCACCACTCCAACATGGACCTCTACGACAGAGTCCAGGTTGGCGACGTCATGCAAGGCGCGGCCATCGAAGCATGGTTCGTCTACAACACAGCCACTCGACCCTCAATGTTGCCGCGGCTCGATACCCCTTCACCAATTGGTTCGTCAGGTGCCGGCAATTAAACCAATCCAAAACACTCTCACCCTCGAACCGCTTTCAGCTGCCTTCTGAGGTCGACGGGAGAGGGAATTGAGAGTACTGGCTTCGAGACGCAATAGATAGTTCAATTCCACACCGCTGTATGTTCGGTCGCAGTTTGCGGCACATCACATGCTTTCGATACGGAGATTCAGATTATGGGGATTACGAGACGTGATTTCTTGACGCGAGTTGGACAGGCTGGCGGGTATAGTGCTGCGTTCTTAACCATGCAGGGCCTGGGCCTGATCGAGGCGAAGGCTGCATCACCCAAATCCGTACGCGCAGCGATGGGTTCAGGCAAGGGAACCAAGGTAGCAATACTTGGAGGCGGCATCGCGGGGCTGGTCGCTGCATACGAACTTAGAGCTCTTGGGTACGAGTGTACGGTTCTCGAGGCGCGAGAGAGGCCGGGCGGGCGCAACTGGACGGTGCGCGGCGGAGACAAAGTTACTTTTCTTGATGGCACGACGCAGTCCTGCACATGGGACCAAGGTCACTACCAGAACTTCGGCCCCGCTCGTCTGCCATCGATCCATCCGACGATTCTCGGATACTGCCGAAAGCTTGGGGTGGAGCTGCAGGTCGAAGTGAATATGAGTCGCTCCGCTTACCTGCAGAACGACAATGTGAACGGCGGCAAGCCGGCGGTCATGCGCCAGGTGGTCAATGACACTCGCGGACATGTGAGTGAGCTGCTCTCCAAGAGCATTCACCAGGGGGCGCTTGATCAAGACCTGTCGAACGAGGATCGTGACCGCATGTTGGCCTTTCTGCGTACCTATGGATCGCTCGACGAAGCAGGCAAATACAACGGTAGCGACCGCGCAGGCTACGCGAAGACCGCGGGTGCAGGCGATGAAACAGGAGTGTTGAACCAGCCGATCGATATGCACACGTTGCTTGATGAGAATTTCTGGCAGGGGATGCTCTTCGACGAGCAGTTCGATATGCAGGCGACGATGTTCCAGCCGGTCGGAGGCATGGACCGGATTCCGTATGCCTTCGCCAAGGCGCTGGGCGATATCGTGAAGTTCAGTTCGCCGGTGACCGAGATTCGTAAGACCTCGAAGGGGGTCATTGTCAGCTACAGACAGAAAGGCGCGGCGAAGACGATCGACGCGGACTACTGCATCTGTGCCATGCCGTTGACCCTCCTTCGGTCAACGCCGAATGACTTCAGCGTTGCCTACAAGAAAGTGATCGACGAGTGCACGTACTCGAGCGCATACAAGATTGCGTGGGAGAGCCGGCGGTTCTGGGAGCAGGACTACAACATCTATGGCGGCCTTGAGTTCGTCACCGCCGGGTGCAGCCCGATCTGGTTTCCTTCGGCCGGCCTGTTCACTGACCGGGGCGTGCTGGTAAGCGGATACACGGACGAGTCGAACTCACCCTTCGGCACATTGACGATGCAGGAAAAATTGGCCGAGAGCCGCAAGTCGATCGAGCGGCTGCATCCTGGACACGGCAAGGAGCTCGAAAAGCCGATGTACGTGAGTTGGGGCAAGATTCAATACAACGAAGGCTCCTGGATCCGAAGCTATGGTCCAGGCCAGCAACGGTCGCCCGGCGTACGCCTGACACCACAGACTGGACAGGCACAGTCCGCGACAGCTGCGCGGACGCTGACCAATCCAGGATACGAAACGCTGATCGAACCAGATGGCCCGATCATCTTCGCCGGTGACCATGTAAGTCACATCGTCGCATGGCAGGAGGGCGCTGCATTGAGCGCCCTCCGCGCGGTGCAGCAGGTCGCCGACAGAGTGAAAGCGGCGAAATTGGCCGATGGCGCAAGCAACCTGATCTCGGGCTAGCGATCCCGAAGTCGTGAGCGCCGAACTCCATCTTTATGTAAGTGATTGGAAAAGTGGTAGGCACGAGGAGACTCGAACTCCTGACCTCTACCGTGTCAAAAAGGGGTTATAAACCGGAGGGGTAGGCTAAAACCGGCTCACTCATGCTTGCCTCCTGGTTGCCGATTGCTCTTCTCTCCTACTCCCTGTGGGGTCTGATCGTCGGAGTCTTTGCGATTGATTTTGGCCTGCAGTCGGTGCATGTCGCAAACCAAAGCCTGATTTACCGTATACGTCCCGAGGCACAGAGCCGCCTCACTGCGGGATATATGGTGTGCTACTCCATCGGCTGCGCGATAGGGTCGATCATTTCGGCTCTTGCCTATGCTCAGGCCGGATGGAATGGTGTTTGCACGCTGGGTGCCGCGCTCAGCGCAGCTGCTTTGCTATTTTGGGCGCTGACGCGGCACCTGAAGCCAGAAGCAACAGCCTAATCATCACCTCAATATCCATTAAGGAGATTTGGCAACAGCTGAGAGCTGCGGACTCGATATCACTAATGCCTGAGCACTGATCACTCGTTCCGCAGTGCCACCATCGGCTCAACCCCGGCCGCGCGACGCGCCGGAACCACTGAAGCAAGTACGGCCGCCAGCGCGAGCAGCAGCGTTGCGAATACGAGCATGACCGGATCCCACGGCTTTACGCCGAACAGTTGATCCTTCATCAGCCTGCCCGCCCCAATCGCTGCCGGAACGCCCAGCGCCAATCCAATCCCTACCTGCGAGAACGCCCGTCGCAGCACCATCCTGACCACACGCCAGCGATCTGCCCCGAGCGCCATGCGAATGCCAATCTCGCCTGTCCGCTGTTCCACCATATACGCCATCACCCCATACAGCCCCACCGCCGCCAGCAGCAGCCCAAGCACACCGAAGAGCGTCGTCAGCGTCGCGATCATACTCTCCTGTTGGAAATCCGCACTCAAGACCTTGGTGTACGGATCAACCCCATAGAGCACGAAATTCGGATCGACTTCGACCAGAACCTTGCGCACACGTTCTTCCATTCCCGGCGGATCTCCCGGCGCCCAGATCACGATGTTGTAAAGATAATGCGACCAGATTTCGCCGCTCCTATAGGCCGGGTCGTCGTACTCCACGGTTTGCGCCTCAGGAATCCAGAACATCGGCCGCACCGGATCTTTGTAGTCGTAGGTCATATACCGCATGTCCTTCACGACTCCGACAATCTCGAACGTTGACGCATACTTGATCTTGTCGGGTCCGAAATGTTCCCCGATCGGGTTTTGGTTCTTGAAGAACCTCTTCGCAAAGGCCTCGTTGATCACCGCTACCTTCCGTGTCGTCGCGGTGTCATCCTCCGTAATGGGCCGGCCGAGCGCCATCTTCGTGCCTAAGGTTTCGAAGAACCCCGGCATCACTCGCGCCCACCCCGCACCCGTATCTTCTTTGGCTCCCGGCTCCGGTCTGCCCGCCACCCGAATCCCGTCGTTCCAGCTATCGCCCGTCATTGGCGCATACAGGGCCGGCGCGACCATGCGCACACCGGGAATCTGCCTCAGGCGGTCGTCAATCTTCCGGAACATCGGCTCCATCAGCTCGGGTTTGTAATTACTCAATATCGGATTGATCCATGCGATGTACCGGCCCTCGGTCTCGAATCCGAAGTTCTGGTGTTCGAGATTTCGCAGGCTCCGGCCGAGCAGCGCTGCCGCCGACAGCAACACCAGCGACATCGCCACCTGCCCGATGACTAGGGATCGTTGCGCCCACGAGCGATGCCCACCCACCGAACGGTTTGCGCCGCGCAACGCTTCAATCGGCTCTGCGTGCGAGGTCATCCACGCCGGCACGATGCCGAAGATGACTCCGGTCAACACGGAGATCGCGAAGGTGAAGAGCAGGACTGGCCAGGACGGCGTCGCATCGATGGGTACGAAGTTATTCGGGCCACCTATCTGGAAGGCCAGGTGCAGAATCAGCCTTGTCCCGGCATAGGCAACGCCGATCCCCAAGACTCCTCCAATCACAGCCAGCAGCAGAGACTCCACCAGCGCTTTGCGCACCAGCCGCTGCCGCGAAGCGCCGAGCGCCACGCGTACTGAGGTCTGCCCGCGATCTTTCAATCCGCGAGCCAGCATGAGATTCGCGAGATTTCCGCAGGCCACCAGCAACACACATCCGGCTGCCACCAGCAGCAGCTTCAGCCCATCCTGGTACTGATCCCTCATGGCCGCTACCCCCGCGCCGCCGGGAGTCAGATGCAACGTCTGCTGCTGCCAGAGCTGTTTCTCGCCCGGCTCCATGTCGGGCACGTGGCTGGCCAGCCAGTCGTGGAACTCTACCTTCAGCTTCGCTTCAAGCGGTTTCGAATTGACTCCCGGGCGCACTCTACCGATCAGATCCAGAAAGTTGCCGTTCGGTCGTTTGAGGCGCGCCGTCGATCCATCGATCAATAACTCCGTGGTCAATGGCAGCCAGAAATCCGGCATGCCCCAGCCCGCCAGCTTGGCTCCATAGAATCCTGGGGCAGCCACGCCGATCACGGTGAACGAGTGCCCATTGATCTGGTAGCTGGCGCCTGCCACCGAGGGATCGGAGCCGTACTTCTCCTTCCAGATCCGGTAGCTCATCACAGCCACCGGTGGCGCCCCTTCCTGATCGTCCGCTTCAGTCATAAGCCGGCCGATCCACGGTTGCACGCCGAAGGTTCTAAAGAAGTTTCCGGAGACATATTCTCCGTTTCGCGTGTCTGCCTGCGCCTGTGACCCCACTCTGCGAACGCCAAGCGGCGCGTTGCCCGCCTGCAGCGCGGCCAGGTCCGTGAACTCCGGAGTGTGGTCGCGAAACATCTTGTACGCCTCCCACGAGAACAACGCAAAATCCCCGTCATTCCCCTGGGTGTATCCGCCCCAGTTGCAGCAGCGAATCTTGTCTCCGATGCGCCACAGTTCATCCGGTTTTGTTACCGGCAGGGACTTCAGCATCACCTGGTGCACGAGCGTAAAGATCGCCGTCGTCGCTCCGATCCCTAATGCCAGCGTAATCACTGCCGTCGTTGCAAACCCCGGTGCCTTCCGCAGTTGTCGAAGCGCGTCGCGCAAATCCGCCAGCATTCGTCCCTCCTATTTTGTCTGTGACTCCGGACCCCGCGATACAGTACGAGAACATCTGCCCGCAGGTTCCCCGGAAACAATTTGTGCTCATTGAGCTGGAATCTGGGAGTTCTCTGTGTTCTGGGAGGTTTGTCGGCAAACTGCACCTTACGCTTGGGGAGGGATTCCGTGATCCGCCAGGGACCATGTGACGGACCAGAGAAACCTTGCCATAAGCCGACTCCCAAGGAACATCAACCGTTCTCTGCGGGGATGACCTGAAATCCAAGTTGGGCAGCTTGCCTGCGCAGCCGATACTCCGCACGCCGGATGGTGTCAGCTTCAGACTTGTGAAAG